>CEUY01002580.1_pt1 | contig 10905 bp, 8 predicted proteins | sample 361481 | NCBI WGS metagenome assembly CEUY01 (sample SAMEA2622737, study PRJEB7988) | marine metagenome | isolation source: saline water (ENVO:00002010), including
ATCGCCTGCCACCTAGTGGCATCGGCACCGTCTCGCACCGAGATAAGGTTTTCGCTAATCTGCTCGATATGCTCCCTAGCCTCTTCAAGGAATAATTTAACCATCCCCTCACCGATTTCTTGATGATTAGCTTGACTGGACGGTTTCAGGCTCGTGCCTTCCGTTCCCGGATGATCGGACAGACCTACCTTGCCAGAGTCAGCGGCACTGTTGGCGAGCTTACGGACCTCTGCTATCAACGCGCTTGGCTCAAACGGCTTGCATAAGTAACCATCCACGCCCAATGCGCTCTTTGCCGAGTAAATGTCGTCGTAGTCTGATTGCGCCGTCAAAAATAGAATCGGGATGCATTGCCATGCAGTATTCAGTTTTAATATTCGGACAGTCTCATCTCCGGTTAACACAGGCATATTCCTGTCCAGAATGATCACATCAGGAAATTCTTCATCGAGCGCGGAAGATAGCCATTGGAGTGCCTGTCCTCCATGCTCGCACTCGATCACTCTGCACTCATCATCGCCCTCTTCCAGGATCGATCTTGCGTAACGACGAATCGTGGTGGAATCATCGGCAAGCAAAACAGTCACGGGTGTGGGCTTAGCGCGGTTGGTCATATATCAGAAACTGAAATCCAGCTGCCTCAATCGAGCGCTTCTGAATCTCTTGTATTCCTAGAATCTTGAGCCGCTTTCCTCGACCCTTCGCAGACCGATAGAGAACCGCGAGAAACTGAATACCGACGAGATCCAGAACATCGTCAGTTTTACTAAGGTCGATGAACAGTTCATCCGAGTGCTGATCCAGCAAACGCTGTCCAGGTTGATGCGTAGAAGGAACATTTGACGAAACGAGGCGGCCGGATAGCGCCAATACGTTATCGTTGAGTTCAGCTTTGAACATTGCTCACTACAAGAGTGTTTAGCGGCAGTCCCTTCGGAAAAGGTGGCCGCGAACTTTAGTCAGGCCTGACACTTCATAGCCGATCTCGGTCAGACTAAGAACCAGCCAACCTCCATCAACCAGATAACTTGATAGTCGTTCTAGCACCTCCTGCCGGGGCACCGGATCGAAGTAATACAGGACGTTTCGGCACAGGATTACGTCAAATTTGGTTGCGATCGGATAATTCTTCTGAATCAGATTTACTTTTCGAAATTCGATGAGCTTGGTAAGTGCCGTTTCAGCCTGAGACACTCGCTTCTCAGGCAGCATCATTGGCCTAAAGTAGGGTGCTGCTGGTCGATCGCCTAGTGAAGTCATTGCCTCAGACGGATAAATCCCCGCCTGTGCAATCGACAGGGCTTCTGTATTGACGTCCGTCCCCAATATCCTTAGATCAATATCTGATTCAAGCTGATCCCGAAATGAATCTAGCGCAATCATGCCCAGAGAATAGGCCTCTTGGCCTGACGAACAGCCGGCACTCCAAAGACGAATCTTTTTTCTACCGTTCTCCAGGTGGGACTGCTTAATGGAGGGAAAGATCTCCTGCGACAACCAATCAAAGTGCTCGCGTTCTCGAAAAAAATCGGTCTTTGTAGTCGTTATTGCGTTGACAAAATGTTGTAACTCCTCTTCACCAGAATCCGATGAAATGAGTCGAAGGTAATCGCCGTAATCATCCAGTCCCAACTTCGACATCCGACGTTGTAGGCGGCCTCGCAGAAGATAACCTTTGCCGGGTCCTAGAGATAGCCCTAACTTATTTAGTGCCAGATCCTGGAATCCACGATAGTGATCCCCGCTTGGTAACTCCAGCGACACAATCATTACCTACGATACAGTGGAGATACTTTTCAACGGAATGGCTCCTCTTTTTCTGTGTCACTAGCAGAATCAATCGAGGCGTTGTCAACAGGCTTCGCGGGTAGATATTCGAATTTAGTATGCTCCTCAATAAGAGGTTGACTATAGAACCTCAGTTCTTCTTCATCTTCACCAACTTCGTCACCCGTCAGTGCTGTTGCAGTGGCTGACAAAGCCCCTGCGTCAGGTCCGTCGGTGTCATCGCGATCTACGTGAAACGCCGCTAAAAGCCTCGCAAGATTTGCGGTGTCGGTTGCCATGCTGCTACTTGCGGCTGAGTTCTCCTCAACAAGCGTTGCATTGTCTTGAGTGAGACGTTCCATATCGGCTAACGCCTGATTCACTTCGCTAACGCCCTTCGCCTGTTCTTCTGAGGCCGTCTTTACATTCTCCATCAACTCAGCAAGTTCCCGAAACGCTTGTTGGATATGCGTAAGATTCTTGTTACTGCTTTCCTGCAGGCTGCCCAGCATATTTTCCACCTTTAGGCGCCGTTGCTCGAGACTCTGTTCTCCATCCTTAACAAGATCTTGACCCGCAGTTACACTGGCTAGATTAGTTTCAATTAGCCCGCCGATCTCCGTCGATGCCTTTGATGAACGTGAAGCCAATTTCCTGACCTCGGTCGCAACGACTGCGAAACCCTTTCCATGCTCACCAGCCCGAGCTGCTTCTATCGATGCATTAAGCGCAAGCAGATTAGTTTGGAAAGCAATATCGTTCATCAAAGTAATGATGCCCGCCATCTTTTCCGAATTGTCAGAGATATCTGCCATACCTTTCACGACCCGAGCATTGGTCTCCTGAGCGCTGTTCAACATTTCCTTATTTGTTTGAATCGTCTCCGTTACCGCATCCAGAAGTTTCTGGCGATTTGCATCGACGCTATCTTGGGTTTCCTGCGTTCTCTCGTAGGCTTTCCTGGCATCCTCGGCACTATTCTGGATGATGCTATTCATCTGCTCCATTGAACTGGCAGTCTCTTGAAGCGCCGCACTTTGGCGGTGAGTACGTTCTGAAAGATCCTTGTTTCCAGACGCGATCTCTTTCGAGGCATGCTCAATGTTATTAGCGAAGTCCTTTATCTCGATAATTAGCCCGCTCAAACGGGTAAGAAACGAATTGAACCAGCTTGACAACTCTCCGAGTTCGCCAGTCTCAGAAGTCGAGAGTCTCTTAGTGAGATCTCCTTCGCCTTGCGCGATATCCTGTGCGACCTCAACCAAACTATTTACGGGTCTGGTAATCGATTGCTTCACAAAAAACCCGACGATCAAACTGATCAGGGCGCCTACCAGAGCAATGGCGATCAAAATGGTCAGGAAATGTTGACCGTCCGCGAGAATGCCATCACTGACTCTTTGGCGCTCTTCTTCAATAGTACGGCTTAATTCCTGGACTGACTTACCTAAACTATTGTTTGCGTCAGAAAACTGTGTAGAAAGACGCTGGCTATCTCGACTCGCCACAATCTGACCTTCGGTTATTGTCAGAACCTGCGAGATCGCCTCTTCAAGAAGGGTGAAGGCTGTACTTACTTGGGCATTCTCGACGGCCTGGACATACTGGCTAATCTCATTAGTTATTTTTTGACTGCGATCGCCTATTGATTTCAACTCGTCAAGCTTCCTATCAAAGCTCGCAAGTCCTATGTCGGAGGCCGCAACAAGAAACATCTTCTGCGCCGCTGCCTGTGTCTGTTGTCCAGCTTCCCCGCGGGTATCGACCAATAAGCCAGCCAACTCGCCGATCGTCTTTTCTAACTGATAGAAAAGATTTCCATCCAATGTGCCGTCCTGATCATAGCCTTGTTCACCCCCCATGAAGGTGTTAACAAAATCATTGTATTCGGGCATGCCCGTTACGAGCCCTGCTTTTTTCCGGTAAAGAAACATCAGCCGCTTTCGCACCGATTTGAGTTCAGCATATGCATCGACGAGGAGCGGTCTGACCTCATCCAGTCGATTTTCTCGTTCACTAAGCAAGATTGCTGTAGCCGCAATCTCATTAATGATTGGCCTGAGTGATTCCTGAATTCGCTTCTCCATTGCTTCCAATTCGCCTGTCAATGAGGAATTGGAGTCAGGCAGACTGGACTGGCTTAGCCCATATGTCTCTGCGATGACCTCAGAACGATACGTTCTCAACATGTTGACTGATTCATATCTTGTTGATTGAAGAAGCAAGATGTTCTCCACCAACGCGTCCAAGGAGCGATCAATATCTTTTTTTGCTTGCTCCACTGATAACGGAGTGACGTTTAGATAAAATGGTTGAGTCAACCCCTCCAATTGACTTTGCTGCACACGCAGAATATCTAAATCCGCCCTGTAATCCCCAAGTGTTTTCGAACTATAGGCAATGGTGCCTGTCAATCCCTGGAAGGAATAAAAAACGATTCCCGCAATGCATCCAATAACGACTATGTTGACTAAAAAAATTAGCAGCAATTTTCGACTGATAGTCATTCCTTTCATATACAACTCCTCTCGTCTATCGGATGTTTAGTTATTGGACTCGACGATGAAATGCTCAACTATCGCGTTGGGAATCTCAGCGAGACTAATAACCTGGTCAGCTCCATTTTGTTCAATTGCCGCCCGTGGCATCCCAAAAACAACCGACGAGTTCTCGTCCTGAGCAAGCGTCCACGCCCCTTTGCCTCGCATAAGCGCTAGACCCTCTGCACCATCTACACCCATACCTGTAAGCAAGATCCCGGTGGCGAAACTACCGGCTGATTCGGCTACCGATTTGAACAATTCATCAACAGAGGGTCTATGCCGATTCACTCGATCATGGCCTGATAACGTCAGTGTTAAATCATCTCCCGTTCGTCGGAGTAACATGTGTTGATCTCCTGGAGCTAAATAAGCATGGCCGCGTCGAAGATAGGCGCCCTCGGCACCTAATTGGACGGTGAGTTGCGAATCATGATCCAAACTATTGCAGAAAGATTCTGTAAATGAGGGCGTAATGTGTTGGACGACTAGGATTGGGGGCAGCTCCCGAGGCAATACCCGGAATATACTTGACAGCGCCTGAGGGCCACCGGTCGATGCTCCGATAGCAATTACATGTTGGTTGGGCAAACTCCCAATCCTTTCACGCTCTGCTGGAGAAAACTGTACGGGTTCTGCTGAGCTTCCATCGAAAAAGCGCTCGGCTGGGGTTGCCACCCTTGCATAACTCGCGGCTCTAACCTTGTCTACAATGAGTTCGGCTAGTCGATTCAGACCATCACGCACTTCCATCCGTGGCTTCTCCACAACATCGATAGCTCCAAGGTCGAGAGCCCGAAGCGCCGCACTGGACCCTGACTCGGTGTAAGCACTGACCATCACTACCGGAAGCGGATCCGACTTCATGAGCTTTTCTAGAAAAGTTAGACCATCCATTCCTGGCATTTCTACGTCTAAAGTGATTACGTCTGGCTTTAGCAATTCGATCTTACGCAGCCCTATCATTGCATCCGGGGCAGTCCCTACGACCTCTAAGTCCTCACTCTGCGAACAGATACTGCTTAACGCCTGTCGTGCGACAGCGGAGTCATCGATGATCAAGACCTTGCGTTTACGACTCACTTCGAGAATCGATCCTTACTAACGAATTTAATTCGTCGCGTGACAGCAGTTGTTGAATATCAAGAAGAATCAACATCGTCTCCTTCACCTCAACGATGCCGCTAATGTATGCCGTATCAATCCCACTGGAAAAATGCTCGACCGATTGCACCTGGTCTTCAGCAATAAACGCTACATCAGACACAGAGTCGACAATCAGGCCGATCTGTTTGCCTTCGACCTCGACAATAAGAATTACTTTGTCATCATCATAAATGGCTTCCGAAAAATTAAACCGAATTCTCAAATCCATTACAGGAATGACGACACCACGAAGATTGATTACCCCGACAATGAACTCTGGCGTGCCTGGAATCGGAGTCACTTCTCCCGTCGGATAGGTAATGAGCTCTCGCGTCTCAAGAATATTTATCCCGTATGTTTCATCACCCAATTTGAATGCAATAACTTGCGGACCGGATTGTTCAGAGAACTCCCACTCCAAATCCTCTGCGAATTCAAGATCGTGCTCAGTCGACGGACTGGGCGGTCTTGGTGGAGTTGATTCAATCATTAGCGTAAATCAGATTTTCTAGTTCATGACGGTTGCTACATCAAGTATGAATGAAACCTTTCCATCGCCCATTATCGTCGCGCCTGACATCCCAGGTACTTGAACAAAATTTTCATCCAGGTTTTTTATCACCACAGGCCGCTGATCAACTATTTCATCAACCATGAGACACTGTTTTCTTTCCCCTTGGTGGATGACCAGAACGACCGCGTCTGCTGGACTCTCATAGTCGCAGTCGACCATAAACTTCTCATGGAGTCGAACCAATGGCAGAAACTCTCCTCGTATTTCCACAACTTCACCTCCATTTTTTATCTTTCTTAAGTTGGAAACTGTCGGTCGAACTGCCTCAATGACAGACACTAGGGGAAGTACGAAGTTTAGCAAGCCGACTCGGACGATCATTCCATCAATGATCGCTAACGTGAGTGGAAGATTTAGTCTTAGTCTGGTGCCTTTGCCCTGAGTGCTGAAGATATCAATGGTTCCCAGCAAGGCTTCAATATCACGTTTGACGGTGTCCATGCCCACCCCTCTTCCAGACACTTCGGTTACAGCGTCAGTGGTTGTGAATCCTGGATGGAATACTAGCTGCAGTAACTGTTGGGCGGAAAGATCGTCCTTCGCGTCAACCAGCCCGAGGTCCAGCGCCTTTTCTTGGATCTTACGAAGGTCAAAACCTCTTCCATCGTCTTCGACCTCGACGATGACATGCCCCCCTTTGTGGGATGCACGGAGCGTGATGCTGCCTTTTGGGTCTTTCCCCACATTACGACGGTCTTCAGGACTTTCAAGCCCATGATCCATAGCGTTGCGAATGAGATGGAGTAACGGACCATGCAATCGATCTGTTACAGTTTTATCTAGTTCGGTCTCACCGCCTTCGATAACCAGGCGAATCTCTTTTCTGGACTTCACCGAATAATCACGAACCATACGTCGCAAACGGGAAAATACTGTCCCAACCTGTACCATTCGGACAGCTTGCATTTCGTCTTGCATATATTGCACAGCGCGCGCATTCTCCTCGTAGAACGCGTTAAGGGAAGCGGCGAATTCTGGATCCAGTTGTTCTGCATGCATGCACAACTGACTTAACCGGGATTGGTTTATCACCGTCTCCCCAATGAGGTTCTGAATTTTCTCGAGGCGGTCGAGACTTACACGAATGGACTTTATGGCTGAGCTCGCTTCGCTCGATTCAGCGTTCTCGTGCGTTTTACTGCTCCGCTCATCATCATGGTCTAATTTTACGGGTCCAGGCTTTAGCTCAAGTCCGTCAGTAATCGCTCGGTTAAGTTGCTCTTCATGGGCCCGTGCCACTGACTCTGTTTCATCTGGAGTTTCTTCAAATGGAACAACCGAGAGTTGATTTCCGGAACGGAAGAATTGCAGAAGTTCATTGATTTCGATCTGCTGTGCCGTGGTAACCAGTTTTAAAGTCCACCACAGATACAATGTCTGTGGATCAAATTCAGCGTAGTCCGGCAAACGGTCCTGATGGACCACTGGAACACACTCGCCCAGTTCGGAGATCTGTTGCAGTAGCAGCAAGGGGTCTCTTCCTTTGCGGAAAGTTTCTGGATCGAATTTGAGCGTGATGAGATAGGGGGTCGGGGTGACCTGAGTCTCAGCCAGGGAGGTTGTCTGCCCGATAACCCTCACCGCGTCGACGTTATTCGACAAAGAAGGGGGCGCCTGCAATAGAGGCTGGATTTCGTTTAGGTTCTCTTCGATGCAAATCAGATCCGGCTGCGCGCTATTTCCAACAGACGATAGATAACGTCTTATGCAATCTACGGATTGGAGGAGAACTGATCCGAGTTTTTCGCTATACAGAACCTCACCAGCTCTCGCCTGGTCTAACAGGTTTTCAAGTTGGTGAGCATAGTCCGCAAGCCTCGACTCTTTGACAATACCCGCGCCGCCTTTAACTGTGTGCATCCCCCGAAAAAGCGCATCGATTGTCTCAGGGTCGTCACGAGATGTCTCCCATTTCAGAATTAATGCTTCTAGATCATCCAAGAGCTCCGTAGTCTCTTCGATGAATTCCTCAAACGGTAACGCATCATTTTCCATATTCTGCCTAGAACGCTTATTCCTTCCAGAAACGGTCTCGTTGTTCACGGTACGTCAAGAGACCAACAATAGAGTGGATCATACGACTGATGGGGAAGAGAAACTACGGTACCGGGAGAAATAGATTCAGGAGTAGTCCCTGATGCTCTTGCTAAGTCTTGGACTAAGCCATCTCAAGTCAAGAAACGGCTATTCAATTCGGGGTATCGATTTTCAAACAGCCGTAAGTGCTTGAAATATGGTGGGCCGTGCAGGAATCGAGTCTGCGACCACCTGATTAAAAGTCAGGTGCCTTAACTCACCAAAACATTACTATTACAGTGCCGATACAGAAACACTGTGCCATTGAATTCAGATTTTACCTGATCTTTTCCCAGACTCTCAGGAGTTTTACTGATTCTTTGGCACATTCAAAGGTGTCACATTCGTGACGTTACTGCGGTAGAACTTCTTGGTTTTTGCAGTGGATGTGTGGCCTAACCTTTCTGATGCGCTATACGCATCTGAGGACAGAGGATTTGGTTAAAAGGTTAGATTAGCGTGGACTGCTTTGAGGAATTCGCCGGTCATTTTCTGCAATCTTTTTTGCGTAGGTGAATGCCAACTGCTTCCTCTGGAGTACGTCCTTGTTTGTTTGATGCTTAACCTTAATAAATAAGCTAGGTAATATGACCAAACATTAACGGCAGGATTTCTTATGTTAAAAATATTATCCCCTGAAACGTTTAAAACCATCCCATGGAAAAACGGCTTAGGTCATACAACTGAATTAGCCATTAATAGCGGCGGAAATTTAGATAACTTTGATTGGCGATTAAGCATCGCCAGCGTGGTAAATGATGGCGAGTTTTCCAATTTTTCAGGTTACCAGAGAGATTTAGTATTGATAGAGGGCGAAGGAATAATACTGGACCATGGTAATGGTGAAATCGACAATCTAACGAATTTATTAGACATCTCCCATTTTGATGGCGGTAGTGATACCTACGGTAGTTTAGTTAACGGCGGTATCAAAGACTTCAACGTAATGACCAATGAAAATTCATTTACTGCTGAAGTTAATTGCTATGTAAAACAACACAGCGCTAACATTCCGTTAGTAACTAACAGGTTAATTTTTGCTTATAGCCTAAACAATGAAATGAACATTGAATATGGCAGTAAAATAATTGCTTCAGTACCTGTCGGCCATCTAGCTCAGTTACAAACTAACGATGTATCCGAAAGAGACAAGCAGGATACGGCGGTTATTAGTGGCAAAAATATGATTATTATTGAGCTGACTTGTCTAGCAGGCTCCTAAATTACTACTGGAACATGCGATCTGCTTTTAGCTTTGTGTCTTAGAACGGCACGCGCAATGCATCGGACTAATGTCGATATTGATACTCGAGTTTGGAATGGACTTTGGCATGTGTTCGAGTTTTATGATGATTATCCAGAATCCGCTGAATCATTATCCGAAATTGCATTATTTTTAAATAGCAATTCGTAGCCCAATGATTTTATGTATTAACTCTGAAAACAATGCTTTGAAGTTGGGTAAATACTAAAGTTCAGTCAGGAATATGTAGACTGAGGAGCGATTCCAGACGCTCTTGTTTGGGACAATCGACTTCATTTGGCACACACTCATTTCCAGAACACTCGTAAGTTCTTGAAATATGTTGGGCCGTGCAGGAATCGAACCTGCGACCACCTGATCAAAAGTCAGATCGTCTAATAAACGATAAACTATTTCAGACTAAGCACAAAAACGATCTGCCAAACCTCTCGAAATCTACAACGAGTTTCGGCTGATGCTCAAGAGTGTTTTAGTTCTTATTTGGCGCAGATAGACGAGTCACACTGGTGACAATACAACGGTTCTCGCCTCTAGACGCATTAGATTTCTACGACGAGTTCGGATGCCGTGACCGAAGAGAAGAAAATCGTCACATGGGTTCATTCATGTAGGATGGGCTTCCACTGATTCGAAGTCCCGGAGCATTTTCTTAAGTTCTAGCGAATGAAGTTCTTCTTGACCGATCAGATCTCTTGCGTACTCCTCGATGTATACGCTTGCATCTTGCGCAACTTCGAGAAGTTCCCTATACAGGGAGAGAGCAGTACTTTCGTGTTCAAAGGACTCTGACAGAATGTCGTAAATTGTATGTTGATGGCTTTCACTGATTGGAGCTATTTTTTGAGCAGGATGGCCGCTTAGTCCGGTCAGAATTTCCCCAGCCTGCTGTGCGTGCAGCAAGGACTCCGTTGCCTGCCCCTTGAGAAAATCAACGAGTGGAATTCGATATGGCCCTGTAATCATCAGAGCATAATGTGTATAACGTACCACCCCTGCCAGTTCAAACTGCATGATCCGGTTGAGAATGTCACAGGTTTTTTCATAATCTAAAGTTTTCATGTCCACACATGCCTCGCATGTATTTTTCAATCTGACCTAAGCGTATCAACATTCTGATGAAGGAGCGGTGAAGTCCAACGCCCTATGTGTCTATTATTTTGACGCCTTAGATAAGAATCAATCTAGAGCGGGTTCGTTGTTAATAAGTCCTGCCAGTCCTGGATATACCCGCGCACTTTCCAATCATCTATACGTCATGATGTCATTGGAACAAACTCAAACCAGAGCTCACACTCTAACTGTCTACGATGTCTTCTCTTTTTCGGGAATTATGACTGCGGTAGAAGAAACCCAATCTATGGGGGTTTATAGATTAAGGAGTGCTTCTTAATGCTCTTGATAGGTCTTGGACTGATCCATTTCAGGGTAGAAACGGCTATAGGTTTGGCACACACCCTTTTTCAGAACACTCGTAAGTGCTTGAAAAGTGGTGGCCGTGCAGGGACCGAACCTGTGACCATCTGATTAAAAGTCAGATA
>CEUY01035449.1_pt1 | contig 10905 bp, 10 predicted proteins | sample 361481 | NCBI WGS metagenome assembly CEUY01 (sample SAMEA2622737, study PRJEB7988) | marine metagenome | isolation source: saline water (ENVO:00002010), including
TCTCCATTATCTAAATTGAATGCACTTAAGTTTTGCTGTCCTGTAATAAGAAGATTTCTTGTAGTTATTGCATGAATTCGCCGAAGCGCTCCTAAATCTCCAGTAATATTAAGATGTGAGATGGCAGAATTATTTTCATAACCTCTTCCCACAGCTGTTACCCACAGATGCTCACCTGATTCCATCGAAATGGCTGTAACCCTGCCATAAGGAGGTTTCATTAGAGGTAGTCCTGCTGGTCCATTGATAAAATCTCTATTCTGTAGGGTTTGCAAACCACTCCTCTCAATTTTAGTTACAAAGGGCCAAGTTACAGATGGAACAAAAAGAACCTTCTTCTCTGGATGATAAGTAGCCCCCGACCAACTTGCTCCTCCTCCAGCACCAGGAACAGCTACAGACCCTCTTTTGCTTGGAGGGAGATAAAGGTCTCCATAATCCCATTCAGAAACTATTTCTAAAGCTTGACTTCTAAGTTCAGGAGTAAAGTCTATTAAATTATCCATATTGATACCCTGATGATCAAAAGGTAAAGGTTTGCTAGGAAAGGGTTGTGTAGTAGATGTCTGCTCTCCAACCAAAGAAGATTGGGGTACAGGCATTTCATTTATAGGCCATTTAGGTTGACCATTTTCCCTGTTTAAAACAAATAAGAATGCTTGCTTGGTTACTTGAGCTAACAACCTTTCTGTTCCATTTGAAGTTTCTATATCTAAAAGGTTGGGAGCAGCAGGTAAATCATAATCCCATAAACCATGATGAACAGTTTGAAAATGCCATACCCTTTCACCATTATCGATATTCAATGCGACAATGGACTCACCAAATAAATTATCTCCTAATCTATCTCCACCCCAATGATCATTGGTAGGTGTAGAAGTAGGTAAATAAACAATTCCTAATTCTTGATCACAGCTAAAAGTTGACCAAACGTTTATCCCTGCTGCATTGAGATTGCTGTCATCTTTCCAAGTTTCTTCACCGAATTCTCCTTTGTGGGGTATTACATGGAATTGCCATTTCAGTTGTCCGGTTAAAATATCATAAGCTCTTACATCACCCGGTGGTAGAGCATCTGCTCCATCAGGCCAATCAAGTATTGACGATCCTACAACAACAGTATCTTTACAAACTAGGGGTGGGCCATTTACACCAAAAAATCTGGGATCATTTATTGCTCTTCCTAATCCCTCTTTTAAATTAATTCTTCCCCCGCTTCCAAATTGTATGTCTTCTTTACCTGTACAAGCATCAAGACTATATAAATATCCATCTAGGGTTCCAACAAGTATTCTTTTATCTTCATCTTTTTCCCAATAAGCCAATCCTCTATGAATCCATCCATGATTTACAGCAGATCCTTGCAAATAAGATAGAGGATTAAATTCCCAAATTTCTTCGCCCGTCTCTGCATTAATAGCATTAACATGATTAAATTGAGAGGTTGTATACAAAACTCCATTTATCATGATAGGAGTAGCTGCATTTCTATTTGCTATTAAATTAGGATCTGAATCCATTAATTCTTCACTAGGAGCAACCCATCTCCATTCAATTGTTAAATCAGAAAAGTTAGATGCTGATAATTTATCAGAATCTAAGTATCTAGAAGAAAATTGGTCAGAAGAATAATGTCTCCAATTTTTTTGTTGAGTTACAGCTGGTGCTCCAGAAGAACTAACTATACAAGCATTTCCACTAGACAATGAAGTATTAGAAGCAGATGAGGGGGTTACCAAGGAGAGTTCTTCTGTATTGTCTCCTCCTCCGCCACCACCGCAATTAGTCAGTGTCAAAATAAAAATAATTATTAGACTTTGTCTTCTATTCATTTAATCCTTTTTTATAAGAATAAATTAATTTCTGGCGGAGAGAGAGGGATTCGAACCCTCGAAGGGGGTTAACCCTTACACGCTTTCCAAGCGAGCGCATTCAACCACTCTGCCACCTCTCCAAAAGATATTTATAATTTTAAAGGAAGTAAGACAAAAAGAAGAACTGTAAATAAAGTTGTAAAAGATTAATTTAATATCGTAGGATAAGGATTAAGGAGTTTACTATGAAAAAAATAACCTTATTTCTAACTATTCTTTTTACCTCAGGCTTCTTTTTAGCAGATGACACCGTCACTACTAGACTGGTTTTTGGGGATGACCCTAGAGCTGGAATAATCCATGTTCTTTGCATAGAAGATTATAAATTTGCAATTTATCAAAATAGCAGAGTTGTAAGAACAGGAGAAGACTATTTAGGAGAAAGCCAATCTTCAAGCATGGTACAAATTCTTGATGATAGAGGAAGGGGAATAAAGTGCACTGATTAGTTAGATCTATTCAGTATCTGAAAGGTTACTTACTTCTCTGCAAGTATCCTTCTCACATTCTACTCTTACACTTGTACTGTCAAGGTAAAGGAATACTCCTTTTCCATGCATCTGGTCTTTTTGGAATGAACCATAATAACGGACTCCGTCTGTAAACGTGTAAAGACCTACTCCTTCTTTTTTGTCGTCTATAAATTGACCTACATAAAGATCACTCTCCCATTCAGAAACTTTATGAGCATAGGAACCTTCTCCATGTCTCTTACCATTTTCCCAATCTCCCACGTAAACATCTCCATTCTTATAGGTATAAGTACCTTTACCGTCAGGGATATCTTTTTTCCATTCCCCAATATATCTATCCCCATTCTGATAAAAAAACACTCCATTGCCGTGGTATAAATTATCCTTCCAATCACCTGAATACATTTCACCTCCGTCATAAAGATAAGAACCAAAACAATCGTCCCATACCTCAGTGTGATCTTCGGGGCATAAAGGAAGGGAACTAAGCTTAGAAAAAGAGAGAAGTAGAAAACTACTGAAAAGTATTTTACTTGCCAATGTTTTTGAAACAAAAATCATAACTTAACCCTCTTCTTCAAGATCAATATCATAGCTTACAACTCTATCGCCGTGAAAAGAACCCATCCAGAGTTTATTTCGTAAAGGTACTGCAACAGTTGCGACTCCCATTACAGTGTCTTTAAAAGATATCTTCATTACTTCAGAGAGATCTGACTGCCTTAATTTAAAAATAGTAAAAGGTAAAGGGCATTGGATTACTGTTTCATCACAAAACATTAGATCTAAACCAGAAAAATCTTGTGTAGCAACCCAAATAAAATCTTCAACTATGTGTGAGTTATCTGGTGATCCTGTACTGAGATGATGTGTTTCCACTTCGAGAGTCTCTAAATTAAATTTAGAGGTCTTATAATCAAATACATAATTTATAAAAAGATTCTTTTCATCAAGGGAAAGCTCAATTCCATTGGGAAAGGATCCTTCAGTATTAGCTAACTTAGAGAAGCCATTTAATTGATTCCACTCATAAACAAAACCAGTTTCAGGTTTGGTGAAGGAAATGAATAGTAATGTCCAATAAGATAAATCAATATCGTACATATGAGAAGCATAAAAAGAACCATCTCTTTTTAATGCTAAATCATTAAAATAAGCCTTTTCTGGAGCTTGAGCACATCCCTTCCATTGCAACTCCCACAAAGAATCTCTTTTAATTAACTCAAACATTTCTATAGTCTCTTCTGGTAGATGATTAACAATTCCAAGTTGGTATCGTCCATCAATTCTAGTTGTAAAATCAATGCCATGAGGGGAAAACTCTAAAGATTCTCTCTTGCAATCTGAGTCCCCCCACTCAGATTCCCCAAGTGTTATATTGAGAGATTTTTTCTCACCGGTCTCAGTATCTAATAAAGAAAGATTACCAAAAATTGTTTTTGGACTAATGGGGGTAATTGCACCAAATTCTGAAACTAGTAGATGCTTATTATCAGGCAACACAACAATATCTTCTGGGTTTTGAAAACCACAATATACCTGTAGAACGTCATCCGATTTACAGCCAATAATATTCTTAAATTTTCCTGAGCTGCAGTTAGAAAGAATTATGCAAGAAAACAATAGAAAAGAAATCTTTAATAAGGTCTGCATATCACTGTCTTTTGTCTCTGCAAACCATTCTATCAAAATCTTTGTGGGTAGATCTTAATGGATTTATTTCTATTCCCCCTCTTCTTAAGTAATTAGCTTGAACTGTTAATTTTGGGAAATCACATCTTTTTAATAAATCACTAAATATCCTTTCTACGCAAACTTCATGAAAAGCCTGATAAGTTCTAAAAGACATAAGATATAAAAACAAACTTTTATGATCGAGTTGATTACCTTCGTAGCTTATATGAATAGAAGCCCAATCAGGTTGCTGAGATAAAGGACATAGACTACGAAAGGTTGTACAAGTCAAACTCTCTTCAACAACTTCGTTAGATGTTTGTAGTAGAAGTGAATTGGGAGTATTAAGGTTCATTTCTCCTTTAATTTCTAGGTTATCTATTACTAAAGAGTGAAGTAAGAAATCTCTAGGTTCATGAACTACTTCAATATTTACCTCTTCAAATAAGCATTTTTTTATATCATTACTTATTAAGTGTTGTATTTCTTTCTTTTCCCCTATACGTTCATTATTTAAGGAATTCAAATAAAGCTTAAGAGATTTTGATTCAATAAAGTTCTTTGTACTACACGGATAAGAAATATAAAGGATGCCGTTTCTTGGGACACCCTGTCTATTTAACCAAGATAATTCATAAGCCGTCCAAGAGTCCATACCATAAAAAGTGAGATCGTCTATATGTAGATTTGAATTCTTCCTGGTTTCTAATCTCTCTAATCCGCATAATAAGTTTGGATCATAGGATGAAGGGGTTAGGGAATCATTCCTAAGTGGAGGTTTGGAACCTTTCAATTTTAAGTCCTAATACCTTTACCTTTATTCAAAAACCACAGACTAAGACTGAATAAGATAATAATAAAAAATAGAATCATAAAAAGAGCAAACTGTATTGACATGTTCATTGAAACTAAATCAGAAGTTCCTAACACCCCTTGCCTTAAAGCGTTAACCATATAGAGAATTGGGTTAGCATAAGATACTGTCCTCCAGAAGTCTGGCAACATATTTATTGAATAAAAGATACCGCCTAAGTAACTTAGAGGAGTTAAAATAAACGTAGGGACGATTGATACATCATCAAAAGATTCAGCAAACAGCGCATTAAGAAACCCTCCTGTAGAAAACAAGATAGAAGTTAAAACGATAACTAATATAGTTAAAGGCCAGTTTTGTATATGTAATTCAGCAAAAGGTAAGGAAACCAAAGCAACTAGTACTGCAACAACTAATCCTCTTGCAACACCCCCTAGTACCCAGCCAGTTAAAATTACATAACTAGGGACTGGGGTAACCAAAAGTTCTTCTACGCTTTTTTGAAATTTAATACTAAAAAAAGAAGATAAAACATTTGAATAGGTGTTGTTTATTACTGACATCATTATCATCCCAGGAACCATCCATTGTAAAAAGTGGAACCCATTCATGTCGCCTATTCTTGAGCCAATAATTACACCTATTGTTACAAAATAAAGAATGATCATAATTGCAGGAGAAACAAGTGTTTGTAACCAAATTCTTGTAAATCGATGAATCTCCTTTCGTACAATAGTCAAAAGTGCATTTATTTGCTCCGAAAAAGTCATTTTTCTTCTAATAAAGTTTCGTTATGGTTTTCTGTCTCTTCTTGTTCTTGGTCTACAAGATTAATAAATAACTCCTCAAGTCTTCCGGTCTCATTTCTTAAACTCAGCACACCTACTCCAAGATTAGAAAGTTCATTAAATAAGGCATTTAATTCTTGATCCTTTCTGATTGTCACAGAAAGCTGCAGGGGATTTTGTAATTTACAATTAAAGTCTTTCATAGAAGGACTTTCTTTAAGAGGTCTATCAAGATCTAAAACAAATGTTTCCTTTTCTAACCTAGCTAGCAGTTCTTGCATGCTTGTATTCTCTATAATATCTCCCTTATCTATTATCGCTATATTTCTACAAAGTCTTTCTGCTTCTTCTAGATAATGAGTAGTTAATATAATAGTCACACCCTCTTCGTTCATTTCAGATAAGAAATCCCAAAGGGACCTTCTGAGTTCTATATCTACACCAGCTGTAGGTTCATCTAAAATTAATAGTTTTGGCTTATTAACTAGAGCCTTTGCTACCATTACCCTTCTTTTCATACCTCCAGATAAAGTTCTAGCTTTTTCATTTCTTCTGTCCCATATATCCAGTCTTCTCATAAAATATTCAGCATTCTTTTTAGAATCTTTAAAATTTAAACCATGATATCCAGCTTGATTTCTTACTATATCTCCTACAAGTTCAAATTGATTAAAGTTAACTTCCTGACCAACTACTCCTAATTGTTTTTTTGCCAAAGAATGGTTATCGTCTATATCTATACCTAAAACTTTGATTTGCCCTGAAGTTTTGGTAACTAATGAGCTGATTACACCAATTGTAGTTGTTTTCCCAGCACCGTTAGGACCCAGAAGAGCAAAGAAATCTCCCTGTTCTACTTCTAAATCTATCCCCTTTAAAGCCTGCAAATCTCCCGGATAAGTTTTAACCAGATTTTTGATAGACAATGCGCTCTTCATAATTATTTATCCAAATATTGAATCATACCTGGAAATGGGATTTTAAACCTTTCAGAAAGATCTTCTTCGGTAAGAAGAAGTTTTAATTCTTTAGAAGCTTGGGTTGGTCCATCAGTTCCAAGAGGGAAAGTACCGAAGTGCATGGCTATAGCTTTTTTAGCACCTAAAGCTCTGAAGGCGTCAATTGCTTCTGATGGTCCTAGATGGCTAGGTTTCATAAATTCTCTAGGTAGATAAGCCCCTATAGGTATTAAGGCTAAATCTGGGCTACCTATTTTTTTTCTAATCATCTCGAAATGAGGTCCCTCAGCTGTATCTCCACTAAATAAAACAGAATTATTGCTAGATTGTATAAAAAAACCACCCCAAAGTGATTCATTCATATCGAACCTTCCGCGAAAAGACCAATGTTGAGCAGGAACAAAGAATATTTTAAGACCAGAAAAAGAAATAGACTTCCACCAATCTAACTCAATTAATCTATCTTTATCTATAAATTTGAGATATCTAGAATTGCCCAATCCTACAATAAAGATCGGTTTAAACTTCTTTTCAATTTTTTTAAGGGTAGGTAAATCCATATGGTCAAAATGATTATGACTAATGACTACAAAATCTATATCAGGAAGATCTTCGAATTTTAATCCCGGGTTATGGGCCCTTGATGGTCCTAATCTTCCAAAAGGACCAGATCTTTTAGACCATATAGGATCAGTCAATATATTGGCACCATCAATTTTTAACAGAAAAGTAGCGTGATTAATAAAAATTAACTGATTCTCAGAAGTATTGAGAGTGGTGGGAGCTATTTGTTGAATTTCTCTCCATTCCCATTTTTCTTCAGAGGAAGAATTAAATCGCCAAGGTCTTAATTTTAAGAATGAGAATAAAGATTTTCTTTTCCCAGAAGGAGCTAAATTATGAAATTTATTACCGTCAAAATTATCACTTGGAGGTCCTTTATAAGAAGCGTGCATCAAAGTTGGTACTAAAAGAAGTAACGAGAGGAATAAAAAAAACCTCATTATAGGATTCCAAGATTATTTTCCCAGAAAACCCATGCCTTCTTCTAAACCTCTTAAAGTTAAAGGAAACATATTATCTTCAATTAAACTTCTGGTAAGTTCTACTGAAGCACTATATTCCCAATGGTCTTGTGGTACAGGGTTAAGCCAAATAACTTTTTGATAAACGTCCATTAATCTTTTCATCCATATTGCCCCAGCCTCTTCATTCCAATGTTCTATACTTCCTCCTGGGTTGGTTATCTCATACGGCGCCATAGTAGCGTCCCCAATAAAGATTATCTTGTAATCTGAAGAATACTTATGAATAAGATCTTCTGTGTAAAGTCTTTCGTTTTGTCTTCTTCTATTATCTTTCCATACGGTCTCATAAATAAAATTATGGAAATAGAAATATTCCAAATTCTTAAATTCGGTTTTACAAGCTGAAAACAATTCTTCACATATCTTGACATGAGGATCCATGGAGCCACCCACATCAAAAAAAGCTAAAACTTTAACTGCATTTCTTTTTTCAGGTTTATATTTAATATCTAACATCCCTGCTTTTTTTGCAGTTGAACCAATAGTTCTATCTAAATCAAATTCCTCTTCTGCGCTATCCCTGATCATTTTTCTTAATCTTCTAAGGGCTAGCTTGATGTTCCTAGTGCCTAACTCTACATTGTCATCTAAATTTCTAAATTCTCTTGCTTCCCAGACTTTTACAGCCTTTCCTTGCTTTCCTTCTCCGCCAACTCTAATGCCCTCGGGATGTTGTCCATCGTTACCAAAAGGTGAAGTTCCTCCGGTTCCTACCCATTTATTTCCACCTTCATGACGATCTTTTTGTTCTTCAATTCTTTTTTTAAATTCTTCAAGTAATTTTTCTAATCCTCCTAAAGACTCTATTTCAGCAAGCTCTTCTTCAGTTAAGAATTTTTGAAATTCAGATTTTAACCAATCCTCAGGGATAAGCATTTCCAAGACATCATCTATACTCTCAATTCCTTTAAAATAAATATCAAAAGCTCTATCAAATTTATCATAGTGCTTCTCATCCTTAACTAAAATGGCTCTACTTAAATAATAAAACCCCTGCATATCAGCAAAAACAAGGTGTTTATCCAGAGCTGCATTAAGATCTAACAATTCTCGTAGGGTGCAAGGAACGCCAGTAGATTTTAGTGTGTGGAAAAGAGATAAGAACATAACTACCTAAGTATTACCCTCTCTTCTTGCCATAAATGCTAACCTTTCTAAAAGTTGGACATCTTGTTCATTTTTTATCAATGCGCCGTAAAGAGGTGGAATAGCTTTATTGGGGTCTCTGTCTTTAAGAATTTCATCAGGAATATCATCGGCCATAAGAAGTTTTAGCCAGTCTATTAATTCTGATGTAGATGGTTTCTTTTTCATTCCAGGTACTTTTCTAATATCAAAAAATATATCCAAAGCTTCTTTTACTAGATTCTTTTTAATTTTTGGATGATGAACATTAACTATTTGCTGCATAGTTTCTCTATCAGGAAAGTTAATATAATGGAAGAAGCATCTTCTTAAGAAGGCATCAGGTAATTCTTTTTCATTATTACTAGTTATGATCACTACAGGTCTTTTAAGCGCTTTTATAGTCTCTTTTGTTTCATAAACATAAAATTCCATTCTGTCTAATTCTTGGAGAAGGTCGTTTGGAAATTCAATGTCAGCTTTATCAATTTCATCTACTAAGAGGACTACCCTATCTTTAGCTGAAAAGGCTTCCCATAGCTTACCTTTTTCAATGTAATTAGATATATCCTTTACTCTCTCATCACCCAATTGTGAATCTCTTAATCTAGTTACAGCATCGTACTCATACAATCCTTGGCGTGCTTTTGTAGTCGATTTTATATGCCATTCAATCAAAGGCATCTTTAAAGATGAAGCAACTTCATGAGCCAACATTGTTTTTCCTGTACCAGGCTCACCTTTAATTAGGAGTGGTCTCTCTAACGATACTGAAGCATTAACCGCCATACTTAAATCTTCTGTAGAAATATACGAATCAGTCCCTTTAAATTTCATAATTAATCCTATAAGTTATTTTTGGAGCGAAACTTTATCATAATGAATTAGATACTCACTAATTGTATCTAATCCTTTGGTAGTCTTAGCTTTGCCATTTGCCTAGCCTGACCTATTAAATTGTCTTGGGAATCCCAAATTTCATCATCTTCTTCAAGAAATCCTGAGGTCACAAAATCTGTTTTACCTCTCATCTTAAGTGGTCCAGGTGAAGGTTTCTGCATCAAATGAAGTGTTAGTTCTATCGAAGGTACCCAACCTCTAGAGCCTAATCTATTAAAAATAGGAGGTGACATGGTGTCTAAGAAAAATATAACTGAAAATAAGTCAGCTGGTTCTCCCCCGGGCCAAGACATATAAGCATCTAAACAAGCTCTATCTCTCTCACGATCTTCTTCCCACCAATCGCTCTTAGGAGTAAACCTTCTATCGATTTGTTTTTCTAGAACTGGGGTAAATCCTTTTTTATAGGGCATCTTGATACACTCTTCTATTGGTGGAAAGTCAGGTGGTCCTCTCTCTTGAAGAGTATCTCCCTTAGATTTTGAAAAGTCAGTAAAACAAGCAGTAAATCTTATCCTCTCTTCTTCTCCTTGTATAAATCTTAGCAAAGCTGTCGATACACTTCTTCCAATGTTAAGTTTTTCTATCTCTAAGATAGCTTTTCCTGACTCAACTCTAGATAAATAGTGTCCTGTAATAGAAAGAGGGTCTTTATGATCTAAACATTCTGATAAAGCTCTAGCAGCTGTAGCCATTGAATAGCCTCCGTTAGCCACCCCTCCTATGTTCCAATCATCTGTTAACTCTGCTTCCCAGGTATTTTCGTCTTTTCTCTTAACAGAAGTATCCTTAAGAAACTTTGGGTAACCTATATCTTGACTCATAAAAGTTTAATTAAGCTCTTTCTTTCTTCATGAGATAAACACAAAACACTAGAATCACTGTCATTACTATTTCACCTACAATAGCTGAAGTTAAGGGGTCTGCACCATGAACTACAACCGATAAACTTCTAAAAATAGCAGCAGAACCCAATAGGGAAATAGATGCATAAAGCCAAACATACTCAGCTCTGTATGCAGCTATACAAGAAAATAATCCAGCGGTAAAAAAGAAAGCGGAAAAGTCACCAATCTGAGTATTACGCGCCATTCCTTCTAATAAAGGCATTTCTAGCCTTATTGCTGCAGTTTCGGGATCTATAACCCATCCCACGCATATCAAAAGCATAAAAAGCCCAATAATTCCTGATAATATTCTTGCAATCATT
>CEUY01488199.1_pt1 | contig 10869 bp, 15 predicted proteins | sample 361481 | NCBI WGS metagenome assembly CEUY01 (sample SAMEA2622737, study PRJEB7988) | marine metagenome | isolation source: saline water (ENVO:00002010), including
ATACATGATTAGCGAGGGACACCCCCCTGGGGTGATGATATAGTCCACACCCATATGAAAATATGGGGTTAAAGTATGCAGTAATCGTCTTAATTGGAGTTGGAATGATGGCTCTCGGTGGATATGGTATAGCAAGAAACAGATAAGTTGTTTAAAAGATCGACCATTATTTAAAAATATGATTTCATTTAATTGATGGGGACATTAATTAAAAAGAATCCAATAACAATTTTATATTTAATTATTTTAGGCACCCTGGTTTTTCGGGGTGCCTTAATTTTTTCTATACCTGGTTATTTAGGGGTTGATGGTGGTGCTTATTTAATTGGGGTAAATAGTGTTTTGGGAGATGAGCCAACTAACCAGGGTTTCCCACGACCACCCCTGGCACCAGGGTGGTTATTGGTTCCCTTTATTGAATTTTTTGGAATCGATTATGGTTATAAAATTTGGACTCTTATTTTTAGTGCAACTCCCCTACCCGTTGTTTATTTACTCTCCAGGAAAATTCTTTCTCCAGGTAATTCTCTATTAACAACAATCTTTATTGCCCTGGATCCATTTCATGCAGAAATGATAGCTACTGGTGTTTTACCAATGATTTCAATGTCACTATATGTAGTGATGATTTGGGGAATAATCGACCTGGTAGAAAATCGACTAAAAACCAGGAATCTAATAGCACTTATTTTTCCCCTGGCTTTGATCCCTTTTATAAATCAAACCACGGCAGGAATTACTTTAGTAATCCTTCCAATAATTTTTGGATATGTAATTCTCAATGGCTATTTTGATTTTTGGAATAAATTTGATTTTAAAAAATATTCAGCTTTATTTTTATGTCTTTTAGTAGGGGGAATAATTTCACTTTTTGCACTCCCCTGGTATCTCAAAGTTTTACCTGTTACGGGTTTAATGTCTTATCCAGGTGCATTTATTTACCTGGCAACAGATGGGGTTGCCTGGGGGACTTTTATTTTGTGTGTGCCATTAGGAATTTTTCTATTAAAAAAGACTGATAATTTAGCAATAAAAATAGTTGGGATCCACATTTTGATTATGGGAATTTTATCTATTTTCATGTCCTATGATGAGACTGTAATTAATATTTTTTATCGTTCCAGGTATTTTCATAGATTCTTTTGGATAATCGGTTTCACCTGGTTTGTAGTGCAGTTGGCACCAGGTGATTTATTTGGAATCACAGAAGGTAAAAATTTAATTAAAAAAACAATACCTGGATTTGCTTTTGTAATGGCAATTTTAATCCTGCCTTTAATGTTCAGTTGGAACTTTTTAAACCAGGCTAAAATTTCTGAAAATATAAGTCCTGATTCAACCCAGGCATTAAAAGTAATAAATGAAACAAACCATTCAAATATCATTTCTAATTCTTTCACAATGTCTTTATGGATAGCAGGATTAGAGAAAGTAAAAAGTCCCCATGTTTGGACTACCAAACCACCCCCAACTTTTATTGAAAATGATGAACATACCAGGTGTATTTTAAATTGGGTAAAAGATTGTAATTATTCTGATTCGATTCAATCCCTGGGGGTATCTCATGTATTAATTGAAACCAGGTTTCCTTATTACAGTAATTACCTGGCACCCGATAATCAATGGGAAATTACCGACAATGCCCCCTGGTTAAATTTAATTTATAAAAAAGGCTCTGTAAGGCTCTATAAGGTGCAATAATGGAATTTTTGGAACTACCCGACCACCCTTTAATCTTTTTTCCTATTTTAGCCGTAGGGATGCTTTTAGCAGGATATTCTTTGTACTGCCAATGGACTAATAAAGAATAAAGGTGGTAAAATGTAGGGAGAAATTAATTCTTCCATAATTAATTTCCTTATTGTTTAGGGTCAGCAATCTTTCTTTCAGCTGACCCTTTTTTATTTACTTCAAATTACAAAGAGTTTTAAATTCAATTTTTTCTTCTAGATCAAAATTGTCAGTAATACGTTCAACTAACATATCTAATATTTCTAACCCATTACTTTTAGTTTGATAATTTGCCATATCTACTGCTATATCAACTTTTAATTTTTGAATAGATCTAGCAATAAATCTATATTTGTAATAATAATGATATGGATCTTTTCCCATTATGGTTTCCATTATCTAAGTATCTCCCAATGATTCCCCAGGCAATTTGGATCAAACACTATTTTGGGATCATATTCTTTTATAGTTTTTTGGTGGATATTTCTAAATTCATTTTCAATATTGGAATCTATAGTTCTAAACCCGTCTTTAGTACCACCAAAAAATTTTGGAACATTTTTATCTTCTACTTTAATATCCCCATTTGGTTCATAATTTTTTTGATCTTCCCAATATTGAATTACATCTAAATTGTTCATATGCCCATTAAATAATTTTGTTACTTCTTTTACTAACAGTTGCATTACTTCTTTTTGGGGTGAAGAAACCAATTTATCTTTGATAAAAGTCTCTAAATTTTTAATTAAAAAATGTCCTGTTAAATCTGTATTGTGTAATGTGTTCATACTACTAACTCCCTGGTTTCTTTTGGTGGTTTCATTCCATACAAATGACTGTTAAATATAAGTTCTGCAATTTTTTGTTTATCGTTAGGATTTTTAGCAATCGGTGTAGTAAGTAATTCAGGATCTTTAAAATCTTTTACATAAGTTGCTATACAAGTTTTGATTATCCTGGGTACTAATTGAGATCTGTACCAGGAAAGTTGTGATTTATATATTTTTACTTTTTTATTTTTTTCAGCTTTAGATAAATCTAATAATGGAAATAAATAATCTTCAAAATTTCTTTTTGCTTTGAGTGCGATAAATCCATTCTTATATGCGTCTTCTAAAGTAAAAAAATATGCCTTTTTTCGGTCTATTCCATCTCGGGGATTTTCAGGAACATTTTTTCTCAATATTGGGGGTTCTCCATTTAAATATTCCATCAAAATTTCTGAACCTTTAATAACCAAATTATGATTTCTTATTGATGATGATGTAAAAGTTCGGGTAAATGAAAATTTATTAAAACCTTTCCTGGATATTTGTTTCATCTCGTCCAGGTTCCAAATTGGTGCTGTTTTTTCTTTAAACCAGGATCCATTAAAATAATAAACAGTTCTATCCCCCGTGTACTGATTTGCTAAAACAGTTTTGGCACGTTTTCCTTGATGTAAACTTGTTAATCCTGGAGCAATTTCTCCACTTTTTTGTTTTCTAATTAATAAATTTCGTGTCCGAATTTTTACCCTTCTCATTGAATCAAGTGGATCAGTTCCAGGGGGAACTTCATTCAATATTGGTTCTTTCGGCACCAGGTCTAAAGGATTAATTACAAATCCTTCTGTTCTATGTCCCTGGATACATTTTCTTTCCTGGTATTGATCGGTAAAAACATAAGATAAACATCTATCTCCAGTCGTAGTAATAAAGTTACATTTTTGCATTTTAGTTCCTTTTTATATGCTAGATCTTTTTCGGGGAAGGCTTTCTGTTTCTTTGGTTTTATTTTTAAGTGACTTGATTAAATAAGGAAATGGGAAATTAACATGAGATTCCGTATAAGCACTTTCATAAACTTTCCTTAGCGTATGCCAGGCTACGGATAAATCACGTTTATCTCTCACAGACATTAATAACGCATGGGATTCATGATAAAGAGAAAGAATGTCTTCTTTACATTTATTAGTTAATACTTGCCCAGTTTTTTTTTCAAAATCATCTTCAATACCACTAAAAAATTCCAATTCTTTTATTTCAGGGGGAATTTCCCCTATTGGATTTACAAAAGAATTATTTTTGTTTTTTGATATATCGATTCGATATCTATCATCTATAATATTTTCATCTTTAATATCTTTATAAGACTCGATAATACGGAAACCCGTCACAGAGTCGTGTTTACTGGACAGAGAGTCGGGTTTACTGGACACAGAGTCGGTTTTAAAACCCGTCACAGAGTCGTGTTTACTGGACAGAGAGTCGGGTTTAGACTCAGAGTCGGTTTTAAGATAAGAACTTTTATAATTTAAATAATAAACATTATGATTCCCTTTAATTTGGGATCTTTTTTCCTGGTAAATTATTTCTTTATCTTTTAAAGATTTCAGAGATCTTTCTACAGTTTTAATTGAGACTCTATTTTCTATCGATATGTCTTCTATTTTCTTAAAAAATCTACCAGGTGTTTTTTGGTCGCTATCTAATGTTTCATCACATAAATACATTAAAATCGACCATTCATGGGGATTTGAAATAATGTCAGGGGTAATTGTTTTAAACAACCTTCTATTTTTATATCCCATAACAACACCCATTTTTCATTGCAGTTTTGTTTGAGATTAGATAATATAAATTTAGAGTTCGCATACTCACAGTTCCTTTAACCCCCGAACCACAAATTTGGGGGTTTTTTATTTTATTGACTTAATAACAAGTCCTTTTCATAGTTTTCTAATTGACTAGATAAAAGTTTTATAGACTCTTCTAACAATGTGACTTTTTCAGCTAATGCAAAAAGATTAGATTCAACCCTTATTGCCTTGGTAAGAAGTTCTTTATTTTCTTTGAAATCGTCCTGGAGATTTATAATCCGATTATCATTCCAGGAAGTCTCCAGGGAGTATTTCCCATCTAACATGGACATTTGATTTCTTAAATCCCGAATAGGATCCCAGTCAAAATCTTCACCAATTACACAATTACAATATTTTTGATCGGTAGCCATAAATAATACTTTGATTACTTGTATACCCCTGGTAGCGACTCCAGGGGTTTTTAACCTGATGATTTCTAAAAAACCCAATTCTTCTGCTTTTAGTAAATGAAAAAAATAAACCTAAGAATACTTTGTCTGCTAGTCGAAATTGGAGAAAGTGAGATTCTATAAAAAGAATTGGGCTTTTTAGAAACCACCAAATTACGATAGTTAAATATTAAAGTAACTCAAACTCCCTTAATATCCTCTACGCTGTTTAGAGGGCTAGTTTATAAAGTCCACAGAAAATGGACGTTTCAAGGGAGTATAAAGTACACGGAAAATATTTACAATGAAAAAAAATAAATAATATTTTTATAAATGATATTAAAGAAAAAAATGGATTTAATAATTAAAATAAAACTATTAAATTAAGAAATTATTTTTCGGGGACGACCCATTTTTGGTGGGTTATTTATTAGATCTTTAAGTTCTTCCAGGGATATCAAAACAAATGGTCGTCCTACTTTATATTGAGCAGGTGTATAAGCATATTTTTTCAATTTTCCCTGAGTTACCCAAGAAGTAATAGTGTTGTAGGGAATATTAAATTCTTCTGATGCGTCCTGCATAGTTATAAGTTCTAGTGTTAAATAATCGTCCAGGTAATTTTGTAGATCTTCCAGGGTAGTAGAAATGGAAATTAATTCTTCCAGTATATGAGTAGGAATTTCACTTCTTTTTTGTATTTCTATTATTTTTTCTAACATAACCATTACTCCAAGTTTTTTTGGTTCAACTTGTGTTTTGGCGACCCCGAACAGATTCGAACTGTCGATCTCAGCCGTGACAGGGCTGCATGCGAGATCTTGGTTAAATTGCGTTAAATCTAAAGTCTTTTGAAAACCTATTTTTTTCATGGTCTATTTTTGCCCTTTTAATATTGTATGGACGATAAACTTTTAACATTCTTGGGGAAGTCCACCCCATAATATCTACTAAAATTTGTAGATCACCTTCATATTCTCTACAAAATGTATGCCTTACTGTATGTGCTGATGCTCTGTTACCAGTTAAACCTATTTCAGCTAGTAATTTTCTTATAACTACTGACCCCATTCCCCTGGCATTCCATCTCCAGGGTAAATATTCCCTAACTGCATTTTCACAATCTTGGGAAATTGGCAGGATCCTGTCCCCAACTTTCCCATTTACTGTTACAAAACCATACCCATCAAAACTACTTTCGGTAATAGATAATGCTTCTGAAATCCTGATTCCTGTATCCATTAAAACCCATAATAAAATTTTAGACTGCATGTCATAATCAGTATCATTTTCCATAAAATCAAAAATTAATTGGATTTCATTTTTAGTAAATGACCTGGCTTTAGTTTGAGGGATTTTAGGTCGTGGAACTGATTTAATTATATTGTGATCTACATACCCTCTTGCCTGGAGAAAATTGTAGAAATTTTTAAGTAATCTCCAATAGGTTTCCCGGTTATATTGCGACCATTTTCTATTAGATAAAAAATCTTCTATTTCTTCGATAGAGTCGGGTAAATCTTCAAATAAATTATTAAATCTCTCTAATCTTTTTTTATAACAATAAATAGTGTAATCAGCTAAACCTTCAATAGATTTTGCAGTTAAAAATTTTTCAATTAAATCATTTAATTTAATTTTTATATCATTTTCCATTGAATTTTTAATTCCCTGAAAATTTGTAATAAAAGAAATTTATTTTTTTAAATATCTCTAATTGTTGTGAACTTTTAATAAAAAACTTATTACAAAAATATTTTAAAAATTTCATGAATTTACCTGGTAAAAAATATTTACCCCTGGCGTTGTTTATTTTGTTACTATTTGTGCCTATCATTTATAGATTTTTCCTTCCTATATTTAATAAAGTTCTAAAAATATATGAACAAAAAAAATCTATTTCAACTTTTTTAAATGTAATATTTGTAATTTTTGACTTAAATACTAAATTAATAATTGTGTATTTTTTATTATTCTTTTTACATATTAATAATTTCATTACGATTATTCCAACCTAAATATTAAATAAAAAAGGTACTTTTATTAATTGAGATGATAAGATCATCACTAATATTAAAAAAGTAATGAGGAAAAATTAATATGATTAATAAAACTATTCAAAATTCAGAAGATGATATTTCTTTTACAGATTCTAAAAAAATCCAATCTGTTTATTCTGAAAAATTTAAAGAATTTAGAGAACTTAGGTTTAGTAGTCAAGCAGAATGTGCTAAACATTTTGAAGTTTCACAACCTACTATTTCTAATATAGAAAATGGATCCAGGTTGCCCAAACAAGGGTTAGAAATTCAAATAAAAAAAGAATGGGGGTTGTCTTTAGAAACTGTAATAGATTATGTAATTAATGGTGATGAAAATTTTGATACTACGACAATGCAAATATTAGACATGTTGAAAAGTGAACTACCTTCAATTTCTGAAAATGGAAAGGAAAGTATATTTGCGTCAATCAAACATATTATGAATTTAGATAAGGGTGGTAGCTTTCAATTTATGGAACATAGCACGGCATTAACTTCTCAATTTAGAAGATATGGGTGGTCTTTTACCATGAGACAATTATTAAATCATATGAGAGACAATCTCAATGCATTAGTTCCTTATGATCGAATGGTAATTACCAGGAGACACCCTAATATACCTGGTGCATATTCAGAATCTATCGTTATTTCTACTCATATGGTGTGGTGGAATCATTGGGACAATAAAAAGTCAGTCAATAGAACTGAGGGGATTCATGCTAGCGATTTAAAAAACATTTTTACCGATACTGACCCAATGGGGGATAAAGATTTAATTATTACAGAAATTCAAAGTGATAATGAAAATCACATATACGCTAATTACAATTCTTCACTTTGGTTTCCTATTACTATGGATAACAATGAAGAATCATTATTAATATTTACTAGGCATATGGGACACGGGTATGGAGATTTTACAGTCCAGGACTATAACACTATTAAAAATCTTCTTAATCATTGGATTCCTGACAATGTACATCAATTTAACCCTGGAGAGACTAACGACCTTTTTGGTAAAGTTGTTTGATTTACCTGGTAATAGGTCGTCCCCCATTAGATTTTCTAACTGGAATTTGATCTACAGGAATAGTTAATAAAAATTTCAATATATTTCTATGTCCCTGGGTAATTGCACGAGTTCCATTTTTCCAACCATGTACGGCTTGCCTGGATACTGCCAACAAGGGGTGACTGGCTATATTTTGAATAGTCCAACCCCTATCTGTTAATAAATTTATTTCAACAATTTTTTCTGCCATATTTATAAAATAACAAAGCATAAAGAATATGTAAACTAATTTGATAATTCGTTTATATGTTTATAGCTAATTTTCTTTTATATAAATATTTAGTATGTAAACATTGTTGACATATTAAACAACTTAATTTAATATTCTTTTATCAACAAATTTTAAGGAGTAAATATGAATACAGAAACAACAAATTGGAACACTCAAGAATGGAATACTACAGAAGTTGAGGATTTTATATATGAATTAAAAAAATATCATAATTCTGACAATCAACAAGTTTTTACAATTTGTGAATCTCCATGGGAACATGAAAAATCAACTAATTCTATAACTGTTTCAATCCCAACATCACCTACTAATTCAGATTTAAATGTTATTTGGAAAGCAGAATTGAAATTTGATGACGGGGAAGAATTTTATCAAGTGCATGAAATATCTATGTTTAAACAAATAATGAAGGCAACTAATCCTAATGGTGAATATTTTTGGATAATTGCAAATTTTTAATTCCAACTGATGAGGGGGGCTGACCACCCCCCGAAATCCACCAGGGGATATTGGAAAGTCAAATACAAAATAAGGGAGTAAATATGTTTCATTCAACAACTTCACCAATGATAGTAGATAAATATGCAATTTTTGATATGTGCATTGAAATTGTGCAAGTAAGTAAAAATAAACCTTTAACCGAAAATCAACATGATCTACTCATACAAATGCTTGAGTACGGGAAAAACTTACATGAGGTTGCACTAAAAAATAATTTGATTGAAGGACAATAAAAAAAGGATCCTTTTTTAAGGGTGTAATTTTTGAAGGTTTTTGAACCTAAAGGGGGTTAATTAATTTTAACCCCTTTTTTTTGTGCCATAAAATCCTGTAATTCTTTTTGAATCATTTTATTATTTAGTTTTTTGGGTCGTCCTAACTTTTTCCCCTGGAGCCTGGCTTTTTCTAACCCTGCTTTAGTTCTTTCAGATCTTCTAATTGATTCATGTTCTGCAACCCAACCGACCACCGACATTACCAGGGATCTCATCATAGGATCTGATGTTTCAGTCCAGGATTCCTGGAGTGAAATTACCTGGACACCAATTTCATCAAATTCTCTAACGATTTTCAGTAAAGATTCTGCACCACCCCTGGAAAGTCGATCTAATGACCATACTAATAAAGTATCAAATTGGTTTGCCCTACCATCTTTTTGAACTTCCCTAAGTGTTTTTTCATGTTGATTTCTATAAGCTGAAATCCCAGTTAAATCATAAATTCTAGTGATTTCCAGGTTCCTTCTTTCACAAAATTCTTCTAGGGCTATTTTTTGATTAGTAGTGTCCTGTTCTGATGTGCTAACTCGGATCCATAATGCGACTTTTTTCATGCGTTTATATTAATCCATACTGCTAAATATATAGAAAAGAATACTATTAATAATACAAAATAAGAGTCTCTATTTATCATATTTTCCTTCTAGTTCTACCTATTCTGTTTTCTAATTTCCGAACACGAGCATTTAAAATATCAAGTTCTGATCTATTGCGATTCGCTAAATTAGGGGATTTAGTTCCTAAATAATCAGGTGCAAATTGATTTACTGCTGAATCATACGATCCAGTTTCAGGTAATTCAGTACCAGGAAAAATTTCTCCAAAAGATTCGGGTGCATATTGATCTGTTAGTTCTTGATAAGCAGTTTTTTTAGGTCTTGGTGGAGTAGGGGGAGTTGGGCTAGAAGTCCCTTGTATTCCTGCCACTTTATCCATTCTTTCCAAAAACCCTATCCCACTAGATTCAGGTTTTATTTTTTGAACTTTTGGAAATTGTGCTTTATATAAATTATCCCAAACAAATCTATTATCATCAGTAATTTCATTACCATCAGGATCAAACATAGCATAAGGAATAATATTCCCATCTCTATTAAAATGAATAAATTCTTTTCTCTGATTACTCCATACGGGTGGTCTTAATCCTTTTTCCATATAATTTAATTCAATTACTTTAATAACTTCCCTGGGGGGTTTTCTGTTTTTTAAAGTCCTGGTTTTAATTTCACCAGTATCAGAAATTGATGCTTGTTTAGGTTTCCATTCTTTTCTAGCCTTTCTTGGAATACCCGACATTTGGGGATCAGGAGACAATATTTTTTCATCTAAAGAATCTAAGAAATCTTTTTTCCTTATTTCTGTTTCATCAGTTAATTCATCACCTGGATCTATTTCATTTACAGAATCTTGAATTTCTTCTGTATTTTCATTTTGAGTAACCATGTTTCCCCCTTTTATAATTTCTTTTTAAAATCTATTCCCCTACCAGTAACATTGATATTTACAATTCCCTGGGAGAAAGTTCGATCTTTTGGTTTAATTTTTGATGTTTTTAATACTTCAAATGTATCTGCTGAATCCCTGGTAGAAGGTGTTTTTCTATCCAGGTAAATTCTTTTACCAGTTTGAAGATCAATAATTTGATTATTAATACCTGACTCAAATCTAATTACCCTGGGAAACACTCCAGGTTCTAAAGTTTTCCCCCCTGGTAATTCATATTTGATATCTCTACTTCGTGGTTTAAAAATAGATTTTCTACTAGTATCAGGTGGAGTGTTAGTTTTATCTAAGGTTTTTGTAGGTTTTGGGGTAGGGACTTTAAAAGGACTGGGAGTAGTACCAGGTGATGGAGTAGCAAACTGACTTTTTCCTGGACTGGGAGTAGTACCAGGTGAAGAAGTAGCAAACTGACTTTTTCCTGGACTGGGACTTGCATCAGGGGAAGGACTTGCAAATGGATCTGCCCCTGGAGTCGTACCAGGTGAAACCATTGGATCT
>CEUY01027719.1_pt1 | contig 10809 bp, 9 predicted proteins | sample 361481 | NCBI WGS metagenome assembly CEUY01 (sample SAMEA2622737, study PRJEB7988) | marine metagenome | isolation source: saline water (ENVO:00002010), including
GAATTTATGGAAGTTGCGAAATCACTTTGGAATAGCTGGTCAGATGATGCTATTGTCGATGACAAAAAAAGTGGAAAATACTTATATGATAATCGTATTCGCACTATTGATCATAAAGGCGAACATTATAATGTAGAAGGGCCATTAAATATTCCCCGGAGTCCACAGGGATGGCCGGTACTTGTTCAAGCAGGTTCATCTAAAACTGGACGCCAATTTGCCTCTAAATATGGAGAAGCAGTATTCACTGCGCATATGGAAAAATCAACTGCAAAATCTTTTTATAGTGATCTTAAATCATTGGTTAAATCTAGAGGCCGTAACCAAAATCAATGTTTAATCCTACCCGGATTAAGTCCAGTAATTGCATCGACTGAATTAGAAGCTAAACGGTTTAGTGAAGATTTGAATGAACTTACGGATACTAATGAAGGATTGGCGAGATTATCTTCTAGATTTGGGGGCACAGATTTTTCCCATTTACCGTTGGACAAACCCTTGTCACCAGATGATTTCCCAGACCCTTCAACAGTTGAATCGGCACGTAGTCGAACTGAAGTTATTGTCGGAGTTGTAAGGAATGAAAATCCTACAATGAGACAATTATTATCCAAGATGGCAGTTGCACGTGGTCATTATGTTTTTGCAGGCACACCTGACCAAGTAGCTGATCTGATAGAAGATTGGTTTTTAGACGATGTTGCTGATGGAATCAATTTGATGCCGCCTGTATTACCTAAAATGTTGGATGTATTCATTGATGAAGTGATTCCATTACTTCAAAAGAAAGGTATTTTTCGCACTGAATATCAAGGCGAGACATTACGAGAACATTATGGTTTAGAAAGACCGGATAATATTTTCAGATAAAATCCCTAATTAATTTATTATAAAAATTGAATTTTAATAATATTTATCATGAAAATATTGATGATTTAAATCTTCTTCTACACGTATCTTATGAATTGTCTTAAAATATACTTTAAGAATTAAATAAATAGATATAATTTTAAAATAAGATTTATTAATATTGTATAAAATACATTGAATAGTCAAATGCTATCTGATTTAAATAATTTATATACTGGTGTGATTTACGATGCTTTAAGAGATATGGGTATCACTGATTGCGTACTTTCTTATAATATCAAACCTTCATTTCCTGTAAAAAAACTTGTAGGACCTGTTTGGACTTCTGAAGGTAAAACAGATCATACAATATCTAAAGATGACTCATTGTCTGGATGGTCTAAATTATTAAGTAAAGCTGAATCTGGTCATATTATGGTTTGTGCTGCAAATAATACTGCTGTGTCACATATGGGGGAATTGTCTGCAGAAGTTTTGAAAAATAAAGGTGTCTTGGGAGTTGTAACTGATGGTGGCACAAGAGATGTTGAATTTTTAGAAAAAATAGGCTTACCAGTTTATTGTTCCTATGCTACCCCTAAAGATATTGTCGGCAATTGGAAAGTGACAAATTTTGGAGAACCTATTGAAATTGATGGAGTGAAAATTGTTACAGGAGATTATCTTGTGGCTGACGCTGATGGTATTGTGATAATTCCAAGAAAGATAACAAATGAAGTGATAAGCAAAGCAATGTCAAAATTAAATCAAGAGAATGATATGAGAGACTCTATTCTTAATGGCATGGATCCTCATGAAGCTTATTTGAAATATCGTATTTTTTAATCTAGAGGTAATATTGAAAAATATCAGTAGAATAATAATATTTACAGTATTATTATTTTCAGTAATATTAATAATTATACAAAGAACAATTTCATGAGTAATAAACTTAGATTAAATAATAAAACAGCAATAGTAACAGGTGGAGCATCAGGTATAGGTGAACAAATAGTTAGAAATTTTGTAGATGAAGGATGTAAAGTAGCGATATTTGACAAAGATATTAATGGTTTGAAACTAGAAAATGAACTGAATGCCAATGGAGCTAATACTAAGTATTATCAGTGTGATATAACTGATGAAGACTCAATAATCAAATGTGTAAATCAATCAATAACATATTTGAAGTCTTTGAATATATTAGTTAATAATGCAGGAATTGGTAAAGCAGGAAATATTTTAACTACTACTAATAATGACTGGGATGAAATATTAAAAGTTAATTTGACTGGGACATATTTAGTTACTAAGCATTCTCTAGAAAATTTAATGAATTCGAAAAATGGATCTATTGTGAATATTGCTTCTGTTGCCGGCATTGTAGCAGTGAAAGATCGATTTGCTTACTGTACTAGTAAAGGTGGAGTTATATCATTAACAAAATCTATAGCATTGGATTTTGTTAAAGAGAATATTAGAGCTAATGCAATTTGTCCCGGTACAGTTAATACACCGTGGGTTGAGCGTATAACACAGGATTATGATGACCCAGATGAAGCTAGGAATTTAATGCGTCAGAGACAACCTTTAGGAAGATTAGGAGAACCAGAAGAAATTGCACAGGCAGCTATATATTTGGGATCTGATGAATCCAAATTTATTACAGGGACTACCCTTGTAATAGATGGCGGACTTACAATGGCTTAATTTTATTATAAATAAAGGAGTAATTATGAAATCTATGGCAGGAATACATTTAGAATATGGTAGCAAGGTACAGGTCGAAGAAATAGACATACCAGACCCTTTGGATACTCAGGTAATTGTAAAACTGAAATCTACAGGAGTATGTCACTCTCAATTGCATCAAATGAACAGTAATGAAACAACTCGACCGATTTCTCTTGGGCATGAAGGAGCGGGTTATGTTGAAAAGATAGGTAAAAACGTTAAAGGTTTGAAAGAAGGTGATAAAGTTATTGTAACTTGGGTTGGTAAAAATCCTTATAAAGGAAAATTAGACATCCCGCAAACAACAGCATCATATAAAGGAGTCAAATTTTCAGAATTTACATTTACATGGAGTCAATATACGATTGTTGATGAAAATCTTGTAGTTAAAATAGATTCAAGCCATCCGGATGATGTTAGTAGTATTGTAGGATGTGCAGTATTAACTGGCGGAGGAGCTGTATTACACACAGCAAAAGTACGTCCAAATGATTCTGTAGCTATATATGGCATGGGTGGAGTAGGATTATCAGCTTTAAAAATGGCTAATTTATTAAATGCATATCCAATAATTGCAGTGGATATAATAGATTCAAAATTACAATTTGCAAAAGAATTTGGCGCAACGCATACAATAAATTCTATGGAAGAAGATCCTATACAAAAAATTCATGAAATTACAAATGGAGGAGTTGATTTTGCTTTTGATGCTATTGGTGTAAAACAAACTATGGAACAAATTTTGCCTTCTGTCAGAGATGGTGGTTCAGGAGCTGATAATATTGGAGGAAAAGCTGTATTAATTGGTATTCCAGCTGTACATGATATTTCTATAGATCCACGAAATTTTATGTTCAAACATAAACAATATATAGGTAGTTTAGGTGCGACTTACCCAGAACAAGATTTTGAAATGTATTTGAGATGGCATAAAGAAGGTAAATTTCCTTTGGACAAATTAGTGACAGATCGTTATACACTTGAAGACATAGCTATTGCTTGTGATGATTTGCATAGTGGAAAAATAACAGGTCGAGCTATTGTTGAATTTTGAAAAAATTCACTTATCAAAATCTTAAATTAATTTTTTATTTTTTTATCTTATTATTCATTTTTAATTGTACTTTTAATAATGATGATGATCATGATGATAGTGATATTGATATTACAGTAATTTCTCAAGAAATTAATAATTCAATCATATATAAAAATGAAAATGGAGATTTAAATATATTCACTGAAGATGGTAATAATATTGTGTTTGCAAAATCCGATGTTAATACTAAATATTTTTGGCCGACTATTTCTAGCGATAATAATTTTATATCTTATTCATATGTGATTGAACAAATAGTAGATTATAAAACAGGTATAAATGTATTAGATATATTGAATAATAATACATACGAAATATACTCAGATATTAGTCCTGTAAAAAATGGACTTTCAAATGAAATCCCTCATTATATGGCATGGTCTTTAATTGACAATATTTTATCTTTTGTAGTTCCTACTGGAAATTACCCTGCCCTCTTTTTACATAAAACATCAAATATTAATCATGTCAAAAAATTAGTTGAAAACGGCCCTATTTGGATTATTTGGAATGAAAACAACAAACTGTCTGTTCATAGAAGAAGTAAAAGATTAATTTTTGATATAAATAATTCTATTACTAATCTAATTAATACCAATGATGTTAGCCCATTTTATCGTTTAGATGCCTGGGGATTATTAAATGCAACTTCTAATAATATTTTTTCTGTATATCAAAAAGATGCAAAATTTAAACATATAATAAAAAGTGATCTCTTAAATGATTCTTTTGAATTTGTTAATTCTTCTGAAGATTACCCTTTAATTAATATTTCTCCTGATAAACAATATTTAAGCGTCTTAAAGTCAAAATTTCACCCTACAGCTTTGTATGATTCTTTTGTTTTGTATAAAACCGAAAATATGTCCGAAATCATAGAAATCACTAATGCACCTATAGGTTATTTTTGGTCTCCAGATTCCAGCAAAATAGCTTTATTTACAGCAAATCAAAACAATGAATATTATGATTTATATATTCTTAATATACAAAATTTAGAATTAAAGCGGATGTTAACATTTAAATTTTCTGCTGAACAACTTGAAATGATTATTTTTTCTGATCAATTTGCACAATCTCACAATATTTGGTCACCTGATAGCTCTAAATTGTTAATATCTGGAAATTTGTTTTTTAATAATGTTAAAGATGATTTAATTGATAAAAACTCAAATATAATTTTAATATCAGATTTAGATTCTAATCCTAAATCTGATATATTATTTGAGGGATCGATAGCGTATTGGACTAATTAACCTATGCAAAAAAAGTATTCATATGCAATTATAGGAGCCGGATTAATAGGCTCAGCTGCAGCAAAATATATAGCAACTAACAATAACAATGTTATTTTAATTGGACCAAAAGAACCTGAAGATAAACGTAATCATAATGGTATATTCGCAAGTCATTATGATGAAGGTAGAATTACAAGAATTGCTGATAGTGATACAACTTGGTCATACTTAGCTAAAAAATCTATTCAAAATTATGATTCAATTTATAATTTATCAAATATTAATTTTTACAAGGAAGTAGGTCAAGTTTCAGTAGGCCCTAAATCAAATCATGTAGATAGTTATATAAATTCAATTATAGAATCTTCAAAAAAAGTTACTTATGATTATTTCCACGTAAATAAAGAGAAAATATATACTAGATATTCCAATTTAAAGTTTCCTGATAATTCAGATTTTATATTACAGACCAATAATGCTGGTCATATAAGTCCAAGAAGATTAATTAAGGCTCAAATTAAAATATTTACTGACCTTAATGGTACATACTTACCATCTATTGTAAATAATATTAAAAAAAACAATTCATCATATTTTGTTATCGAAACAAATGATAATCATGAAGTTGAAGCACAAAAAATATTGGTATGCGGTGGTGGTTTTACAAATTTCACAAAAATCTTACCTTTTAATCTACCTTTAGGAGTTAGAGGCCGAACTATTGTAATGGGTGAAATAAAGAATATGAAATTGTCTGGTTATGAATCATACCCTAGTATAATTCATAAACCGGATATGCCAGGACGTCATTATACATATATTCTTCCTGCAATTAAGTACCCTGATAAAAAATATTATATAAAAATCGGAGGAAGCAATTATTACACTAATATTAATTCATATAATGAATCTATTGCCTGGTTTAAATCTAATGGAAATGATGAAGAGATAGATGCAATTACTGATGAACTTAATACAATTTATCCAAAAGAAATATTTGAAAAATATATCACATCAACTTGTATCACAACATGGACTAGATCTGGGTATCCAATTATTGATGAAATAGAGAAAAATTTATTTGTATCTGTCGGTGGCAATGGTTCGGCAGCTAAATCCTCAGATTACATTGGTAAAATTTCATCTGATTTAATTCTTGATTATGAATGGGATACTGAGGTTAATAAAGATTTATTTAAATTAGATTATTCAATCTAGTGTATAAATTTCTTTAAGAAATCTATATTTTTCATCAAAATCTAACCCAAATCCTACAACAAACTTATTAGGAATTGAAAATAAATAATCATCAGGTATGAATATACAATTGTGTATTTTTTTCCTTAATAATACTGAAGTTCTTACACTCTTTGGATTATTTTTATTTATGAAATCAGTTATATAACTTAAAGTGTTACCAGTGTCACAAATATCATCAATTATTAATATATTTTGATTTTGTATGTTAATTTCAAATGGAAGAGATTTAATTTCACCTCTTTTATTCCCTTTATATGAACTAATATCTACGTATTCTATTTTATTTTTAAAATCTAGATGCTCATGAAGATGTTGTAAAAATAAAACTGCTCCTTTTAATATAGCTATTATGATTACTTCTTTATTTTCATATTGAGAATTAAGTGTATTGGCAAATAATTTTATAGCACTTTTAATTTCTTTGTTTGATATAAGTAATTTCAAGATTGATAAAAATATTATTTGAAATGTTTAAATTACCACTGTACAAACATTGGCATGACTATATGAATATAGTTTGAATTATTTTCTGGTTTTATTAAACCGGGATTGGAATCGCCATTTATTTCAAGAATTACATTTTCACTATCAATAACTTCCAGAACATCGGATAAGTATTTGCTATTAAATGCAATTTTAGAGTCATCACCAGATGAATTTACTTCTAATATAACAGAGTTCTCACCTAATTCATCAGTTTTCGAAGACATTAGTAAATTTTGATTTTCTTCAGTACCTGAAATTTCAAGTCTGATAATACCATTGCCATCTTTTGCTAAAACACCTAAGCTTCTAACTGCTGATTTGAAGTTTGATTTTGGAATAATGCATGATGTTGAATTACTCTCAGGAATAAGTGAATTAAAATCAGGAAAGTTACCTTGAGTTAATGTTGTTGTAAGCTGATAATTGCCCATTTTGAAAATTACTTGATTTGAAGCTTTAGTCATAAAAACAGAGACATCATCTTGTGTAAATGGCAAAATTCGTGAGACTTCAAGCAATGATTTGGCAGGAACTATAAAATCTATTTCTGGAATATTTTCATTTTCTAATTCAAAAGACATAATGGATAATCTGAACCCATCAGCAGAAGCTAAAGTTAATACATTATTTGTGATTGAAAATTTAACCCCAGTTAAAACAGGTCTTGATTGATCCTGAGCGGCTGAAAAGATAACACTATTTATTAATTTACTAAACCTTGCAGGCGAGATAGTAAAAGTCGGATCAAGTGAGTCTGATTCAGGAATAGGAGGGAAATCATCGCTTGGTTGGGTAATTAGGTTTGAATTATATGGCCCACATTTTATAACTAGATTGTTATTATTTAAATTTAAATCGATATTATCATTAGGGTAAGATTTAATTAAATCTGTAAAAATTCTTGCTGGGACAGTAGTTTCCCCTTCTTCAGTTATTTCTGCTCCAATCCAGGTATTAATTGCCATTTCAAGATTGGTAGCCGAAAGTTGTAATTTCCCGTTTGTTACTTTTAAAAGAACATTTTGCGTTATTGGTAAAGTAGTTCTGTTAGCAACTGCTCTTGAAATATTACTTAAAGCTTTATCTAAGTTTTCATGTGTACATTGTAATTTCATATTATTCCTCTATAAAAAATTATAATTAGGGTGAATATATCAGTCAATGGTAAATTATGATGATGCATTCATGAAATGCTTATATATTTCTTCAACTGGTTGATTTAATAAGGATATATTTATTCTTATATCAACTATATTTTCACTATTTATAATTCCGTAAGTTTCTCTATTAAGATCAGGTAAGTAAATATTGTTATTAATTAAATTGGATCTTATTTTGTTGTAATTATCTTCAGTATCAACATGCATTTGAAATACATTGCTATGATGATCATTAAAATAGATTTTATATTTTTCTGAATCATTTAACATTTTAAAAAGAATAATACCTTGATCGTATGCATTATTCACTTTATTTTCAAAATCACTTATCCCGTTTAATATGATTGCAGCATTTAAACTACTATTTGGGATACTACCGCCAAACATTCTACGAGTATGTTGCATACCATCTATAATTTTTTCAGGGCCAGACAGAATTGCTCCCCAGGGAGCGCCAAAATATTTCCATAATGAACAATAAACTGTATCAAATAAGTTTGAATAATCGTGTATTGGAATCTTTGTTGCAGCACTCATCATATATATCCGAGCTCCGTCTAGATGTGTTTTAATATTATTGCTTTTAGCGAAATCTGTTATAAGTTTCATCTGTTCATATGGTATTACCTTACCTTGTTGTCTTCTTACCGGACTTTCTAAAACAATGCATCCGATTTTTTTTGGCACTCTTGATATATTATTTTTATCTATTATTTCTTCCAGTTCAGATAATTCATAGCATGGTGAATTTAATCCTGATGGTATTAAATTAATTCCGCTTAAAGATTGTAATGTATCGCCTGAATCTTGGTAAATATGACTTTGTTCAGGGACGATTACTTTGGAGTTAACACCAGATAATTCTCTTATAGCCAAGTGATTTGCTAATGTTCCTGTGGGTAAAAAAATTGATTTTTCTTTATTAAATATTTTTGAAAATTTTAATTCAAGATCCTCAACAATTCCCCCAATTGAATAAGAATCAGCCTTAATATTATTAATATTAGGTAAATTTTTAATATTCTCAGCGAGAATTTGTGGTGAATTAGGTAATCCATCACCTGAAAAGGAAATACTGTTTTTAATGTTCTTCATTAGATTAATTTTTCTTTTTCAAATACATCAGCTAATATTTTAATACCCTCATGAATTTCATTAGGGGTATTGTAACTGTATGTTAATCTTAAATAATTATTTCTATCACGATTTGCCCTAAATAACCCTCCTGGATTATATTTAACTCCCCTATCTACAGCTTTTCTTAATGTTTCCCATGAATCTGCATTTTCAGGTAATTTCAGCCAAAGCATCATTCCTCCATTAGGTTTTGTCCATTCGCAAGTGTCAGGAAAATTTTCTTTTAAAGCACTTAGCATAGCATCGCGCTTTTTCATTAAAGATTGTTCAACTTCTAGTCCATGTTCATATCCATGCTTATCTAAATAGTTATATACAGCCATAGTTGCTAATTGGCTAGGGCTTGTCCCGAATCTTAATTTTGCCAATTCATCTTTCACTGGCTCTGGAACTACAGCATATCCAATCCTTAATCCACAACCAAGAAATTTTGTGTAAGCAGAAGTATATATAACAGAATTAGTGTCATCCATGCCATACATAGCCGGAGGCAAAGGGTCTCCGTCAATTACAAAATCAGCATAACTTTCATTTTCAATAATTGGTACATTATATTTTTGTGCAATTTCTAAAATTGCTTTTCTTCTTTTTAAAGGGATAGTGATACCTGTTGGATTTTGGAAAACTGATATTAAATACATAAATTTTGGGGTGATATTTTTAGATTTCAGAGTTGCTAAATTTTCTTCTAAACTTTCAGGTATTATCCCTTCATCATCACAGTCAATGTGAACAACATTTGCTCGTCTTGAAAGTAACATAGCTAAAGTACCTAAATAACTAAATTCTTCTATTAAAACTGTATCATTTGGTTCAAGAAAAATATCTAATAAAGTAGATATAGCTCCCCCTGCTCCTCCCGTAATGACTATTGAATCAGGATCTGTTTGAATTCCACGTAAATTGGATAATCTTTCAGATATTAAAGTTCTTAATTCTAAATATCCTTGAGGATCAGGATAAGGTGCTAATGAATTACCATCTTTTAATATAATATCTTTTGTTGTTTCAGCAAATTTTGCATAATCCATACTATGTTGATCAGTATAAGTTATAGAAAAAGTATATTTTGTTTCATCCCTTAATCCATCTGGAAATGACACTTCTGGTATATTGTGTGTTGTAAATTTATTTTCGTAATTCATAAAAATTCCCTTATAAATATCCTGCAATTTGATGAACTGATTATAACATTTATCAAATAATTTTGTGACATAGGGTAGAATCAAATTTATTAACTTTATAATTGTATATATAATTAAAATTATGAAATCTAATTTAACAATAGTTGGTTTTGGTATTGTAGGAGCAATGATAGCTGATACTTTATCTGATTATATTGATGATATAACTATTATTTATAAATATGATGACAAAAAATCTGCTTCATATCATTCATTTGCATGGATTAATGCATTTGATAAATCTCCAAATCATTACAATAAGCTAAATTTAGATTCTATGCATCTGTGGCATGAGTTATACAATAAAAATTTAGTGTCAGATGACGAAATTAAATTTGGTGGAGATTTAAGATTATATAAAAATTCTAATAAAATCGATTATTTATATAAATTAATCAATTCTGAAACCAATCATGGAATTCAATTTTTAGATATAGATGAAATAAAAGATATTGAAAATAATTTAGCTCTAGATATTTTTAATTTTGCTGTTCAAAGCAAATATGACGGATGGGTTGAAACTATTACTTTAATTAATAAAATCAAACAGAAATTAAAAGTCAAGAAAAATATTAAATTTATAAATGCTGAAGTCAAAAATGTAATATCTAAAAATAATAATGTTATACATTTAGAATTAGATGACGATAATAATACAAAGATAA
>CEUY01205780.1_pt1 | contig 10800 bp, 10 predicted proteins | sample 361481 | NCBI WGS metagenome assembly CEUY01 (sample SAMEA2622737, study PRJEB7988) | marine metagenome | isolation source: saline water (ENVO:00002010), including
GTAATTAAAATGTTCATAAATTCCTTAAAATTATGTATTAAAAGAGATATCTTTTTTTGAATTTGTATTTAAATCTACCATTATTTGGTGATGATCAATTCCTTTTTTTCTTAATTCTGTAAATTTTTCTTCATTTATATTATTTCTATTTAAATATCCTCTAATATCATATTTTCCTTTCTTTATTATCTTTAGTTTTTTCTCCTCTACCATTAAATCAAGAGGATAATTCATTTGAGATACAGGGAATAAAATTTTTTGATTTATACGAGCAGACTCATAAATAGACATCATAATATCTAGTGTGTTTTTAGCTTTTCTGGCAGATCCTCTGTGTTCAGATCCACCTTCGATCCAATCAATTAACTCTTTAATCTGATCAGCATTAGTTTGTCCTCCAATAGGTTTTATATTATTTTCATCAATTCCTAAATCTATAGATTTCCATCCATTAGTATTTTTAGAAAATAATAAAACTTCAGTTTCGCTGACATTTATCATTCCTTTAGTTCCAATTACAGAAAAATAACCTGCATCATTATTGAAACCAGTAAATTCTTGATTAGATAAATCTGATTGAATAAAAAGTTGAGAAGAATTATCAAGTTGAACTAATCCAATACATGAATCTTCAATCCTTACATCTCTTTCATATCTATCAGTGTTCCTTTCTAAAGAACCCATAACCCAAAGAGGATAAGGATCATCAAGACAAAATAGTGCACCATCAATGGTGTGTGTAGCCCAGTTTAGTAGTCCTTGTTCGACACGAATATCTATCATTGAAACAGAACCTATTTCACCATTCTTGATGATTTCACGAGCTTTGATCCATCCTGGAGTGAATCTACGTTGATGACTAACTATTAGTTTGCAGTTATTTTGATCAGTAACATTTATCATTTCAGATGCATTACCAGAACCAATTGTCATTGGTTTTTCACATATAATTCCTTTTATCCCTAACATAGAAACATCAATAGTATTTTGATGATGTTGGAGATGTGGTGTGCAAATACTTACAATATCTATATCTATATCTTGTAAATCAGATATGTTTTTGAATCCGTATGGAATTTTATATTCATCTTGATAATTTTTTCTCGCAGGTTCATAAGGATCTACTACAGCAGTAAGATTAATGTTTTCTAAAAGTTGATATCCTTCTATATGAGCTCTTCCGATAGCTCCACAGCCAATTATTGCTGCATTATATATTTTTTTCATTGATTAATATTAGTGATAAAGTTGTTATAAATTTAAAAATAATCTTATGATTATCCCTAAAAATATAGAAATAAAAGAAAATGGACTTTTAATAGATTGGTCAAATGGAAAATCTCATATTTTTCCATTTCTATATCTAAGGCTCCAGTGTCCATGTGCACATTGTATTGAAGAAATGACCGGAAGACCGTTGCTTGATATTTCAACTGTGCCAGGTGATATCACAATTTTAGAATATTCATTAGTAGGAAAATATGCATTACAATTTCTTTGGTCAAATGCTGATCCTTGCTCTACATCAGGAATTTATCCTTTTGAAATGTTATTGAAATTAACTGAAATAGATAAAACTATTAAACATTTGAATTAATTTAGAATCCCAAAAAAGAACAAATATACTTGCCAATAAAATAAAAACTTTCAAAACTACAGTTATCAATATAATGTGTAAAAGAATTGCTACCCCATTCATAAATATATATAGCTCTCAAAATAAAAAATGCTCCTATTACAGTAATTAAAGTTAGAAGTAAGGAACCAAAAAGAATCATTGTCAAAAGTATAGCGATGTTTTTATTACTAGAATCATTTTCATTATTGTTATCAAAAAATGATGATTCAAATTTTTTTGGAACAACATCATTTATTAAATCATCAGCTAGATTTGCAATATAATCTCCTATTATTAAAGATGAAGTAGCACCAGGGGACGGTGCATTTAAAACATGAATACTTCTTGTTCCCATTTCTATAGCAAAATCATCAATTAATGATCCATCAGAACCAATAGCTTGAGCTCTTACACCAGAACCTCCTTTAGTTAAATCAGAAGATTTTAAAGAGGGAACCATTTTTTGAAGATCTTTAAGGAAAATAGACTTTCTAAATGATCTATTAATTTCCATTAAACCAGTCTTTAAATTTTTAGAAGAAAATTTAACAAATCCAGGGTAAGAAAAAGTATTCATCACATCATAAGGGCGAATATCAATTTTTCTATAGCCTTCACGTGCCCATGCTAAGACAGCGTTTGGACCAGCTTCAATATAGCCTTTAACATTTTTAGTTAAATGAACTCCTAAGAAGGGGAATTGAGGATCAGGAACAGGATAAATTAAACCATTAATAAGGTTAGATTTTTCTGGAATTAAAGAAAAATATTCGCCTCTGAATGGGATAATTCTTAATTTAGGTTTAATTCCCATACTTTTAGCTACTCTGTCTGAAAATAAACCTGCACAATTAATTACATATTTTGTTTTAATATCTCCTTTTGAAGTTTTGATAATAGTATGCTTATTGATAGATTTAGCATTAAAAAATTTAGTATTTAGCAAAATATTTGCACCATAATTAGTTACTTTATTAGCAAAAAGTTCTGATACTTCAGTGTAATCAACTATTGCTGTATTAGGAGAATAAAGAGCTTTCAACCCAACAGCATTGGGTTCAATTTCTCGAATTCTTTCAGGACCAATTAATTCGAGACCTTGTACTAAATTTGCTTTTCCACGTTCCATTAATGCTTGTAGTCTAGGAAATTCTTCTTCATGATAAGCAACAATAAGTTTTCCACATTTATCATATTTAAGATTATTTTCAATACAAAATTCTGCCATGGATGTTCTTCCTTTGACACAAAATTCAGCTTTTAATGAACCTGGCTTGTAATAAATTCCAGAATGAATCACTCCACTATTATGGCCTGTTTGATGTGCAGCAACTTGGTTATCTTTTTCCAAAATAGCTAATTTGGTATTAGGGTGTTTTTTTAATATAGATATAGCTGTGCCTAAACCAATAATGCCAGCACCAATAATTGTGACATCAAATTTTTGAGTCATCTTGAATTCCTTTTAGATTTAATTCAATGCCTATTTTTATTGCTCTCAAAAGTTGATCAGATGCTTGAAGAAGTAAGTTTGGGGCATCTTGAATAGCTGTATTTATATCCATAGGTTTATTAATAATTGATGAAATAGCTTTTATTCCACTTTCATGTATTAAATGAAACCCTTCTCCAATAGAACCAGATAAACCAATTGTAGGGATATTGTATTTCAACCCAAGTTTTGCAATTCCTACTGGTGCTTTATCAAAAATCGTAGATTTATCAAATTGTCCTTCTCCAGTAATAATTAGATCAGCATCTTTAATTTTTTGCTCCACATTCAATGTATCAAATACAATTGAAATTCCTTGTTGTAAGGTTGCTGATGTGAATGCCATTAAACCAGCACCCAATCCTCCTGCTGCACCAGATCCAGGAATATCTAGAACATTAATTCCTAATTCTTTCTGAATTATTTTAGAAAAATTATAAAGGGAATCATCTAAAAATTTTATTTGTTCAATTGACGCTCCTTTTTGAGGTCCATAAATATATGATGCTCCATTCTTTCCACATAAAGGATTATTAACATCACATGCAACTAATATTTTATATTTTGAAAAATCAATAACATTTGGTGGTGTTACAATGTTTTTTATTAATCCAATTTCTGAAGCCCCTGATGAAATTGGCGTACCATCATTTTTAAGAAATTTATATCCCAATGCTGTGGCCATTCCAACTCCAGCATCATTAGTTGCACTTCCTCCTATACCAATAATAATTTTTTTATGATTAGTATTTATTGCTTCATTAATTAATTGTCCTGTTCCGAATGTAGTTGTTTTAAGAGGATTTAATTCTTCATTACTTAAAAGCGCTAAACCAGAAGCACGAGCCATTTCAATAACTCCAGTAATTTTATCTCCTAAAGAACCCCATTCAGCAGAAATTTTTCTTTCTAGAGGATCTAATACATTTAAAGATTTTAAAGTTCCACTAGTAGCATCAACTAATGTTTCTAATGTACCATCACCACCATCTGCTATTGGAATAGTGATAATTTCTGAATCAGGAAAAATTTTTATAACAGATTGAGAAATAATTTTTGATACTTCTAATGCTGTTAAACTTCCCTTAAAACTTTGTGGAGCAATAATTATTTTCATAGTAAATTATAGTATCATTATCCCAAATAAGATTTAATTTGAAGAAGTTTTATTGATTATGTTTTCTAGTTCTAATATAGCTTTATCTATTTGATCTTTATAATTGATAATTTCGTAATCAAATATATTAGTGTTGTCCATTTCATAAATTGCAGATTCTAATCTTTTTGTTATTTCATTTTTAGTGTTTGCACCTCTCTCAATTAAACGATCTTTAAGATCATCAATAGTAAAAGGTTTGATTAAAATTAGTGTAGAATTTGGATATAAATTTCGTAGTCTTTCAGCACCTTGAATATCTACTCTTATTAATACATTTTTTCCGGATAAAATAGGTTGTTCAACTTGAGTTTTAGGAACACCATAATAATTTCCAAATACAAATGCAGATTCTATTAACATATTTGTTTTTTGCATTTTATGAAATTTTTTTTCTGTCACAAAAAAATGGTTAACACCTTCTTTTTCACCTATTCTGGGTTTTCGAGTAGTTGCTGTAATAACAAAATGATATGGCGTACCATTTTTAGCCATATTTTCTAATATTGTATCTTTTCCTACACCTGATGGACCAGAAATAACAAATATATTCGATTGTAACTTTAAAGGGATCATTGTTCTGATATCATTTTTAAATGAGACCAAAAATCTTTGTATGAAATTGAGGCCACTTCAGCATTTTTTATATTTATTGAATCTTCTGAAACTAATCCAGCAATTCCTATAGACATTGCAATTCTATGATCTCCAAAAGTTTTATGGGTTCCACCACTTAGTTTTTTAGAACCAAAAATCAAAATACCATCATTATTATTAATATGTTTTACATTTAATTTAGATAAAACATTAGAAATAGATTCTAATCTATCTGATTCTTTTACTCTAAGTTCATTTGCATCTTTAATAAGAGTTTGACCTTGAGCTAATGAAGCTGCTATACAAATTATTGGTATTTCGTCTATTAGTAAAGGTATCTCATCACCCTCGATTGTAGTACCTATCAGTTCACTAGATGAAACATTGATATCTGCTACAGGCTCGTTTCCAATTATTTTATTATTAGTTAAAGAAAAATTAGCTTTCATTCTTTTTAATACATTGAGGATTCCTATTCTACTTGGATTAACTCCAACATTTTTTATTGTTAATTCAGCATTTTTGTGAATTAATCCTGCGACTATCCAATATGATGCAGAACTTATATCACCAGGAATCTCTAAATCAATAGAAGATAATGATGAAGGTTTTACATGAATCAAATTATTTATTAATTTAATTTTTGCTCCCATTGAAGTTAACATTCTTTCTGAATGATCACGTGATAATGAAGGTTGAGTTATAGCAGTATCACTTTTTGCATTCAACGCAGCTAAAATTACTGCACTTTTTACTTGAGCACTAGAAATAGGCATAGAATATTGTATTCCTTTAAGTATTTGTTTTTTTTCAGAAAAATAAAGTGGTGGAAAACCATTAGTTGAATTTATATTAGCGCCCATAAGATTAAGTGGAGATGTAATTCTTTCCATTGGTCTTGAACACAAAGAAATATCTCCAGTAAGTGTATATCCATTAGATTTGGATGCTAATATGCCGGACATTAATCTAATAGTAGTACCACTATTTCCAGCATTTAATTCCAAATTATTATTAGGAAATAAATTTTCTCCAATACCTTCAATTCTTAATGATAATCCTGAATTATTTTGATTAGATTGAGTAATTTTTACACCAAGTTTTTTAAGAACTTCTAATGTACTTATACAATCATCACCATCAGAAAAATTACTTATGTTACTTATACCTTTTGAAATAGAATTGAAAATAACTGATCTATGGGAAATAGATTTATCACTAGGAGTAATTAATTCTCCTCTAATTGTGTTAGGAGGGGATACAGTAATGTTCATTTTTTATCTTTTTTTGAGGTATTATTCATTTCAATTCTGTCACTATTTTTAAAATATCTAGTAAGTTTAGAACCAAGAAGCAATTCAAGCATGCCACCACTTAAATCATTAGTATTTATAGAAACATCAGAATTAGGATTTATACCTTGTTTAAATTTAAAAAATTTTTCTCTATAAATTTCAGAATCATTAATGACATCTTGATGTGAATTATCTGAGCTCTCTGTAAGATAAGCAAAATTCTTATTGAATCTTTTTATCCATTCAGAAGGCAATTGTTCTTTTAAGAATACTAAATCATTCTCAATTTCAGGTTCTTTTAATGATAACTCTGATAATTTCATAAAATTAGATCCATATAATTTTTTTATTTCTCTCCATGATGGTGACTGCATCATTAAATTACGGTAAGCAGTAGAAATTAAATTTGGAAGACCATAAAGAGCAAACATGAAGTTATCATATTCATCTATGTTGAAAAATAATGGTGAAAGGTTGATAGTTTTTAAAAGATTTACAATTATATCCATACTTTCATTTGAAGTATTAGATGATGGAATTAAAACAAAGTGATTTTGAGAATCTTTTGAATTAATTTGTTGATCGAAAATTATACTTCCACCAATAAAAGATATTGATTCGTTAAATAATGTATCTGCAAATTCTGAAATTTCTTTTTTGAAAATACTTGTGTCAATAATTACACAGTCTTTTTTTACAAAGTTTTTTAGATTTTTTAATAATTCAAAAATTTCACGTTTTGGAATACATATAAAAATTATATCTGCATCAAATGTAGCAGTTTTTAAATTCCATTCTGCTTTATCTAAAATTTTAGATTTTTTCATTTCAGAATGAGTATTAGAATCTGCATCATATCCGATTAATTGATAATTTTTTGAAGGAGATGAATAAAGTAAATTGGCTATAATTTTTCCAAATTCTCCTAACCCAATAATTGTAATTTTGTATTTATTTTCATTCATCATCATAGTCATCTAGTTGTTGATTATCAGAAAGATTGGGTAATAAGGGAGAATTAAAGGAGTTATCATTAGAATCTGATGGTTTTAATTTGAGTATTTGATTGTGTAAAGTTTGAATTTGTTTTAAAGAAATACCATTACCATCTACAGCAAATCCAGATATATTTGATTTTCTTAACAATTCTAAATCAGAAAAAGATGGTAATGAATTAGAATACATAAAAATATTTCCAGAATTTTTTAGAACCATTTCTTGGATTTTTAAAAGATGAGAAATTTTTAAAGGAAAAGATATAGAATCATTCTTTATTATTAAAAAATCAAAACCTACTTCTTCAATACAAGCTCCTTTATCATCACTAATTATTGAAGGGATAAAATATGCAGTTGATATATTTTTTGATAATAATAAGTCTGCGTTGACATTATCTGAAGCAAACACAATGAAATCAAAATTATTTTTTTCTAAAAAATTTAAATCCGAATTAGAATTATCATAAATTTCTAATCCCAGAATAACTTTTAATTTTTTGATAGGTTGTAATGAATCACATTTATTTAAATTCTTTAAAATAATAGCATCAGAATATTTTAAAACTTCCAAGTCAAAAGGTTTTTTCATATCCAAATAAGTAATTAAAATCATATGTGGATATTTTTTGATATCTTTATTTGAATTGAAACCTATTGAATTTGGATCAGGTATATTTAAATTTTCGATTAATTCAGATATTTTGCTCATTATTTTCCTCATCTGATCTAACATTTTTTAAAAAATCCTCTAAATCATGAAATAATTTAACGTCTTCTTCTGTATTCTCAAATGTAGGTATAGAAGAATCATATCTTTCTTCAAGATTTTTGACATAATTGTTTAATTCTGAATCTTGAAGTATAGCATTATCTAATCTAGCTCTAAATTTAGCTGCTTTTGAATTAAGTTTAGTTAAGTCAGATTTAATTCCAATTTCAGACTCAAGTTTATTCAGTAAAGCTAAAGATAAAATTGGATTAGGTGAAGCTTGAAGATAATGAGGAGTGTGAGCCCAAATACTTAAACATGAAATATCAATTTTAGAAAATTTATCTAGTAATATTGATGTAATACCAGTAGGTCCTTCATATGAAGCTCTCTCGTATTGTTTTGAAGAGAATTTATCAGGGATATTTTTTGTAGATGTTATAGTTAATTTTGGTTTTCTAGTATGTGGTATTGCATCTAATAATGCTCCTAATGTAATTACTAATTCAACATTAAATTTTTGAGATAATTCTATAACTAAATCACCAAAAGTATTCCATTTTAAATGTGGTTCTATTCCATTTAGAATAACTAAATCAAGATTATTAATAATTTTAGGAACAAAGAAAAATTCATTACTAGGCCATTTAAGCAACCTTTTTTCTTTTTCTGTGTAAACCAAAGGTCTTTCTCTTGAAAAATTGAAAAAATTCTCCGAATCTATCTCTGCAAATTTCTTCGCGTTTAAATTATCAGAAAGAGTCTTTAATGCATTAGTAGCTGATTGTCCAGCATCAGGCCATCCAGCAAAAGCAAATATAAAAATAGAAGATTCAGATTTTATATCTTTTTCATTGTTTATATAATTAATCATTCAACCTCATTAATATGTTTTTTAAAATATTAACATTTTAATTAATAAGAAACTAAAATAATTGTATGAAATTAATTGCACATAGAGGAAACTCATCAAAAGCACCAGAAAATACTATTATAAGTTTTAAAAAATCTGTAATTTCAGGTTTTAAAATTATTGAATTCGATGTTCAACTATCAAAAGATAATGTACCCGTGATTTTTCACGATAAAAGATTAGAAAGAACAACTAATGGAAAAGGCTATTTAAAGGATTATTTATGGGATGAATTAAAAAAATTAGATGCGGGAAAATGGTTTGGAGAAAAATTTATAAAAGAAAAAATTCCTTCTTTAGATGAAATTTTGAAATTATTTTTAGGTAAAACTCATCTACAAATTGAAATTAAATCTAATGAGGAAGCTTTATCACAAATAATTGTTAATTCATTAGAGAAAAATTTGTGGTTAAAAAAATACAATCAAATTCCCTATTGTATACCAGGATTTAGCATTACATCTTTCAATATAAATCAGGTGATAAAAGTAAAAAAAATCCAACCTAATATTAATGTTGGATGGTTAGTAGATAAAAATAATAATGAAAAGAATCTTCTTGAGAATCTTTTAGATAATAATATAAATATGTATATTCCGAATGTTAATTCAAGTTTTTGGAACAATGCAGAATTAAAGAAATCTTTGAAAGAAAATAATATTACTATTTGTGCTTGGGGATCTAAAAAACTTAATGATGTTAAAAAAATGTTATATTCAGGTGCTGATGCTATGACTGTAGATTGGCCAGAAGAAGCGATAAAAATTATTTAATTTTATAATTATTTTTATCATGTTCAAGCGCAACCTTTCTCCCATCTTCAACATTTACATATTTTAAAATTACAACACCAATAAATATTTGAATTGCTAATGAAACAATTCCTGTTCTTGGAGTGAAAAAACCAGCAAGTAAAGCATATGTAATTGGACCTATAACTGATACAGCTCTCCAAGAAAAAGAGAAAAAACCAAAAAATTCTCCACTTCTTGATTTAGGAACCATATAAGCAAAAAGACTTCTACCTAAAGCTTGAGATCCTCCCATAACAATCCCTACACCAATACCTAGTATAATGAATTGCATATCTTGACTTAAACCTAATGGTGCCCAAAGAATCATTCTTAAAAATTTTGGCCATAAATCTACAAAATTTTCGTTAAGTTTTGTTGGATGGGTATCACATATGTTTGATTGATCATCTAAATTTCCACCCGATACTGAAGCACTAAATCTACATCCTTTTAAATCAAAATTCTCAAGAAATGATATTACTTGATCTTGATTTAGAAAATTTTCATCTTCATTATGATCTATTAAATCAATATTAAGATTAGCCCATTCAATTTCATTTTGATTTGTATCTGAAAGAGTAGGTTTATAAGAAAATTGGTAATTATCATTAGTTTTGTCATAATTTAATTGATAATCATATTGTGTATGAGTAGATAAACTTAAGGGAGCAAATCCAACAGCTAAAACTGTTATAAATCCCCAACCTAAAACGGCAGTTATTAATGATTTTTTGGTACCTATTTTTCTAGATAAATAAGCAAAAAACATTGCTCCTGGTGTAGCTACAAATTGAACAATCAAAATTGTAAGAATATTAGTTTCTGCAGAAATTCTAAGTACATCAAGACCAAAAGCTCCAGCTACTCCAAGAGCAGTTTGTATTGCATCATTAAAAATAATAAATGCTAATAAAAATATTAACAAAGTTTTAAATTGTTTAAACTCTTTAGCGGTTTGTTTTAATTGTTTAAAAGATTGAGAAACAGAGTGAAAAAATTTAAATTTCCCAGAGTCTTGAACTTCAATTTTGGGTTCAGGAACAACTAAAATAGTCCATAATGCCCACCCAAAAGACCATAGACCAGTTGTTGCAATACATGATCTAATAGCAAGATCAGAATAATTATAAAATATTAGAAAAACTACATGGATAAGTAAAAGTAGTCCGCCACCTAGGTATCCATAAGCATAACCTCTACTACTAACATCATCTAATAAATCTTCAGG
>CEUY01488195.1_pt1 | contig 10795 bp, 16 predicted proteins | sample 361481 | NCBI WGS metagenome assembly CEUY01 (sample SAMEA2622737, study PRJEB7988) | marine metagenome | isolation source: saline water (ENVO:00002010), including
AACTGGCTTAACTCGCAGCTAAAGCAAGCGAGAATGCGCCAGAATTTAATTCAATTTAGTTCTTAAATGAGAAATAATTGATTTAGCAAATCCTCCAGTAGCAAATTCACCATCAGGTGATAAAATTTCAAGTGGTGATTCACAAAGAATATGATAATCAAACCGTTCTAAAACTTCTTCATCTGAGAGATATACTGTATCTTCTTCTTTCAACTCATAGAGAATATCCTGAACAACAACAGAGACTAATGAAAGACCTTGAACTTGATTACCATCTTGATCAAAAAAAGTAATATGAACATCATCTTCTGTGTGATCAAAAGAGTAATTATTTTTTTCAAGAAGTAATAAATCTTCTTCTGTAATATCAAGTTTTTTAATCATAATATCCTCCAAGTAGAATAATATTATATCAAAAAATCAAAAAAAAAGCTACTGAAAAGTAGCTTGAAAAAAATAAAATTATAAATATCAAGAAGTAGATAAAGAAAAATCTGCTTTATCAAAAAGAATATAATTCATTTGATCTTGATTATCAGAAGAAACGACTCCTGTTTTAAAATCATCAATGTAAAGAATAAATTCCATCTTTTTATCAAATTCTTTTGCCAACAAACTTTGTTTATGATAGCAATTTAAAATATTTGCGAAAGAACCTGTAACTTTTGCTGGAATAACATCTTTCTTATCTTCAAGAGATTTCAAGAATACCATAGCAACTTGATTATCAACATCATACCATTTAAAATCTTGCAAAATAGCAGAGATAGTAGTCATATTTAACCCTTTAAGTATTATTGAAGTAGAATTGTATTATATCAATATTAGAAAATATAATCAAATAAAAAATAATAAGTTTTGATTTTTCTTGTTGCTAAATATTAATATTGGCTAATTTTGATAATAAAGATTTATATTTGTGAATGCTTTTGATAACAATTCCTTTTGCTATTTCAACTTTTTTAGGATTAAGTTTATTATCATTGTTAGTTAAAAATAAATCAGGATTATTAATATCAGATTCTGTAACGTGATTAATGAAATTAGAAATCAATTCTTTGATGACTCCAATATCTTTTTTAGTTACTTGATATTTTTTTTCATCTTCCAAAACATTAAGAATTGAATCAATATGCTGTTTATCATAAGAGATATTATATTTTCTAAGAATAGAACAAAAAAATTGATTAGCAGCAATTTTATGAGATCTACAAGCAGCCCCGAATGAGTAATTAAGAAAAGAGATTATTTCTTCTTTATAAGAATCAATCAAATCTTTTTCTTTTATTTCTTGCATTTTTTTTGTTGCTAGAAATTCAATGTGTTGTTCTAAAAGAAATTCCATTTCAGAATTTATTTGAGAAGAAAAATTATTTTTAAATTGATGTTTTAGTTTTTTATAATATTTTTGAGCTTCAATTAGTGATTGAATTAATGATTCATTAATTTCATTTTCAATGTTTTCAACATGATTTGAAATTTCATTAATTGTATCTCTTGATATACCATAATCACTATCTGAGTAATGGTCGATTTTGTTACTTATAAGTTCACTGATTGCTTTTTCTTTTGAAGGACTTGGTTCAATTTTTTTAACTAAACTTTTTAAATTAACAAAAGCCCCATAAGCATTAATAATGCAGAAAAAAGATTGTTGAGCAAGTACATTCTGAAAAATATTCATTGGTGTATCCACTAATTAAAAGAAGACATTATACTAAAAATTTAAATAAAAAACAAGTTTAAAAAAAGTCAGAAGTTAAAACAACATTATCTTCAATTTTATTTTTTTCAAATAAATCAAAATTATCCATAAATTCAGTAATAATTTTAAAATGTGAATTTTGTAATGTCTTTTGATAATCATCACCTAATAACATTCTTTTAACAGTACCAAGTTTAATATCCATAGCTTGATCGGCTTCAAAAAATTGTGGATAAATAGTATTAGCAATAGAAATCCATTCAGATTGGTAATCAACCTCATTATCTTGATTATCTAAGAAAGAAAAAAAGAAGGTAGGCTGATCATCTTTTGATAATGCCATTTTTGAATAAACAACAATGGAATTAATATTTTCAGGAATATCTTTGATATCAAACAATGGTTTATGTTGTTTATTATTAAAATTTAAAAGATTATTTTCACTAATAAGAAAAGTTTCATACTCACTGTTAATATCAATTTCTAATCCATTAATATTTTTAGAAAGTGAAGATTTAAGAGTATCTAAAATGGTTTCAGTAGAATGAACATTGTTTTCAATAGAAATTTCAAGTGTTACACAGCCATTAGATTCAGTCATATAAGTTGAATTAATCACCACAGAATTCAAGTCTAATAATTTTTGAGTGAAAAAACTTTTGAAATTCAAAAGATCACTGTGATTATAATTATGTTGAATTTGAAGAAACTGTAATTTAATATAAATGTTATAAAACATAATATTCCTAATGATTAATAAAGGTTATATTTTACTACTTGGAGTGTATAAATACAAGATTAATTTTTAAAATCTTTAAAAAAGTTATTTTTTTCTAATAATAAATTTAATTCATTAATGTCTTGAATTACAGGTTCTTTTTGAGCAAAAGATTTATTAGAACCATAAAAAACTACATGTCTTTCTTGTGGTGTCATTTTCATAATGGCATTAATTAAATCTTTGTTGTATTCTTTAACAACAGACATTAAGGTAAGTTTGGTATTTGAAACATAATCAAAAACTACCAGAAAAGGTTTTGAGTTTTCGTTAAAAAAAGAGTAATCAATAATTTTACCGATAACAATATTAGTTTCTTCATTAGGAATGCCAATAACGAAAGAACCAATAGGAAATTGAGATAAAAAATAATCAGCATTAACTTGTTTAAGAAATTCTTCTTTTTTCTCAGTATCTTCTTTTGCTTTTAAATACCCTTCATTAATAAGAGTGTTGCAAATTTTAGGTAGATATTTTTTTAAAAAACCAATTATGTTCATAATACTTAATGTTAATTAACAATAATTAATTATATAAAATTAAGATTAAAAAGTCAAAAAAAAGGTCTGTAAAATACAAACCTTTTTAATATAGTTATTAAACTTTAAAATGGAATCTCATCATTAAAATCAAAGTCAGGCTCATCCATTCCATTCCCTTGTGGCGGTTCAGGATGTGGATTAACACCTTGATTACTTTGTGGAGCGTATCCACCTTGTTGATTACCACCTTGATTGCTTTGTGGAGTATATCCACCTTGTTGAACACCCCCTTGATTATTTTGTGGAGCATATCCGCCTTGTTGTGGTGCTTGTTGACCACCTAATGCATTCCATCGTTGATCTTCTGAGAAATCAGTGATCATACGATCTTGTGGATTAAGGATATATGCTTTAAACCCCTTAATATGAGTAACAGGTTGTGCAGGTGCGCCTTGTTGATTCTGAGGTGTAAAGCTTGTGACCATACCTGAGTGAATTTGTACAAGAACTTGTAAACGTCCTCCACTATTTTTTGCCTGTTGCATTTGATCATAGTAGCTTGCAAGCATACGAGCCGCATTACCAAAAACTTGACAAAAAACGCTTTGATAAATACGTTTACCTTCTTGATCAGTGCCATCTTGTTTATTAATATAAACCCACGCAGATTTTTGATTTTGATTTTGCCATTTAAAATAGTTTAAAAAACCCGACTGAACCACAACATCTTGTGGAGCTTGAGTATTTAGTGGTGATTGATTCATAAATTTATTTCCTAACTGTTTAACGAATGTCTATTATATAAAAAATAAAGAAAAATATCAACTAAAAATTAAGCGTATTTCATAATATCTCGAAGTCGATACTGATCAGCATTAATAGTCCCACTATACTGATAAAAAATAGATAGAATATCAGATTTAGAAATGTTTCTGTGCGCTTTTTTAAAGCTTTCTTTAATAGAGTCAACTAATTCTACCACATAAGTATCACAATGAGGATAATCAGGATGTGGCAATAGCATATCAATATTTTTAGGATCAAGAACCATTTCATGGGCATTAGTAAGAAGACTTGATACTTGTTGTTCTAGTTGTTGTGTTGCTTCATTCATAAATACTACTCCAGAATAAAAATAATTTAAATTGTATGTGATAAGATAAGTTAATTATATAGTTGCGAAGCCTATAAATCAAGGATTATCTTGTTATTTGTTTTTTAATTTAGCACTATAAAGTGGAACGCTTGAAATACTATGAGCAGCATTTTCACCTTCTACTTTTCGTACATAAGAAATATAAATAAGAGTATGAGTTCCAGGATCATAGAAGCGATCAACTCTCATAGTTTTAAAGAATAAGTTTTTAGATTTAGAAAAAATATCAGATTCATGTTTTTTATAATCACCAACAATAGTGTCAGCAATTTGACGACAAGCGATAGAAGAGTCAGTAGGGTTATCAAAACTCATTGATTTATCAGCAAATGTTACGTGACAGCCAATACCTTTCAATGTGGGATCTTTAAATCCATGAATTTCAATGGTATCTTTAAAAAATAATCCACTTGTTTCAACTTCACCAACAAATTTAGCAGAAGCGATAGAAGAAAAAAGTGTAGTAGCAATAAAAAAAGAAGATAAAAGTTTTTTCATAAATAAAATCCTAAAAATTGAAAACAAAGTAATAATAGCAATCAAGAGTAATAAAAGCAAGAATTTATTAAATAAAATTTACGCTTTTATCTAATTTAACGCTATCTTGTTTACGACTAATAACAGTAGAAATATCAGATAAATAAGTCCAATCATTACCATCTGGTCTTGTGTTAAATTTGTGAGCATTTTCATACATAAATTTAACAATTTTAGGAATACTCGCAGTTTTCATATTTAAAAAGTGTTTTGTAGTTTTTCCAGTAACACCAAAAGTATCAGTTAAAAAAGAATTTTTATTTAACAAAATGCCTTTAACAATAAGATCAGGGATAACAGTATTTTCATCAACTCTGCGTTGAGCATAGCTTTGAACAAGAAAATAATCCCCATTTTTTAAAATAACAAAATCAAAAGGTTTAATAGACATAAATAATTTCTCCAAATTATCCATTCATAACAGTATCATAGTTATCAATAGGAATAAAGGCTTGTAAACCATTATCAGATAACCATTGAAAAATAGGTTTAGCACTTGTATCAAGTTCTGATAAAGAAGAACTTGCAACAACAAGAGCTTGATTAATAGAAATTTTATTAGGTTCTTTTTTATCTAAAAGAAGTTGAGAAAAAAGATTTTCAATTTCTTGATCTTCAATTTCAATAATACGCCCTGAATTATCGAATGTGGGTGCGTTATTTAAAGGTGAAAGTAATGACTTCAATACATTAGAGCCACGGTCATATTCATAATTATCTGCTTCACCAATATAGATATAAGGTTCAGTTGCTTCAAACACCCAACGAGTAGGATCAATAATATAATTATGTTTTGTTAAAATCCAGCCATGATTAGGAAAAGAAGAATTATTAAAAAAGCTATCTTTATGAATTTTCCCGTAGTATTTACCAAAAACCGCTTTACCTTCTACCAAATCAGCTTTAACAATAGCAGAAGAGATTTCAAAACAACGAGCCACCCAATTTTCTTTATTGTCATTAATTTCATTAGCAACCGCATCAATATCTAAAATATCAAAATTACCTTTACCAAGGAATAAATCAAAAACTTCAACAATATGTTTTAGTTCAGAAACAGACAATGTTTTGACTTCACTTTCAGCCATATCAAAAAGGTCAAAGGAATCAATATCATCGCTTTCTCCACAAGCCAAAACGCCTTGTTCTTCTAAAAATTGAATACAAGAATCAACATCTGATAAGAAAAATTTACGAACTACAAAAGTTAATGAGTCTTGTAAAGAATATGCTTTCATTAAGTTACCTAATAAGTTAATCAAAGAGATATTATTATATAAAATTTAAAGAAGAATTGCAATAAGAATTAAAGATGTTCTGTTCTTTTTCTTGCATTTTTACTTTTTAATTCAGAGATTTCATTTTCCTCTTGAATTAAAATTTCTTTATGTTTTTTAAAGATCTCTTTAAATAATGGTTTTTCAGAAGAAAGAGTGTTAGAGAAAAGAACATTAAAGTTACCTTGAATAATATCAGGCTGATCTTTAAAATTAAATCTTATTAATTCAGATTCTTCTTGAATAATATCTTGCAAAGTTTGTTGACTATTCTCAGCTAATAATGAAAATTGACTATTAGAGAGTTTTGCATATTTATCCAAAAAATTTTTAGCTACATTAGAAATTAAAGTGTATTTATTAAGTGGGTTATTAGAAACTTCTTTTGAAAGTTGAGAAATATCATTTAAACTTTTTAATTTATCATATTTAGAACCATTTTTATTTTCCAGTAAATCTAATATATATTGTTTTGAAAATTGAGATATATTTAAAACTAACATATCTTCATAAGTTTTTTTAATAACAGTTTCATAATGTTTTTGAATAGCTTTATCTATTTCTTTATTTGATTTTTTATCTTTAGCAATATCTTGAATACTAGTATTTAAATCAGTAAAAAACTGATTATAAAGAGTTCCATCATAAACAATTTTTTTATAAACTTCACTATTAGATTTTTTAAAAAAATTTTTATTACCCGTTATGTGACTAATGCAATTATTAATTAAAGATTTAGGAGCTTCTGTAACTATTTTTTTAGATAAAGAAAACAATTCTTTGCTATTTTCAATAAAAGATAACGCCTTTTTATTGATAGTTGCCCAAAATTTACCCATATTGCTATGAATATATTCATCGAGAGATTGTTTAAAAGATTTCTTAAATTCAGGATCTGAATCAGAATCTTGAAATAATTTTTTAACAATAGCCTCTTCTGAAATGTTTCTGTCTTTTATTTTTGAAATGAAACTTGTTGCATATAAAGTAGTAAATGTAGCAAGAGAAGCTATTAAATAATAGGAAGAATTAATGTTTGCTCCCATTAAAAGTTGTCCAATATCATTAGATAAGTTTGCAGTAGTAGAAACAGAAGCATTTAATCCACTTACTAAAAGAAGTCCTTTTGAGATTAAACTTTTATCTCTAAATCCAAATTTACCAGTTCTTTCTATTATCATCGCTTTAATATCTTGGTCAGAATATCCTTCTGATTGTTCTGAATGGTTGAAGGTATTTTCTCTATTTTTAATTTTTTTTAAAATTGCAATTGCATCTTTTGCTAAATTATTCTGATTATCTTTTTTTGCTTCTTCAGACAATCTAATTCTATTAAACATATCAGTCATGGTAAAATCCTTTATATAATATTATTTTACCATAAAAATAAAAAATTAAATAATATCTTTAATATCTTTTTTATTTTTTAAAAATAAAATCATATTTTTGCCACTTAAAAAAGTCATATTTGAGTTTTCTATGTCTTTGCTTCCTTTACCTGTTTTGCCAGTATGCACAAATAGACCTTTGACTTTTTTCTTTTGAATTAAATTATTAAAATCTATTACGTGAGATTTTGTTATGTAACTTTTATAGCGTTTGGCTTGAATATAATAAAGTTTACCATTGTATTTAAATTTACCATCGATACCTCCGTCACCAGTATAGCGTTTATTACGATATATTTTGTATCCTTGTAATTTAAGTCTTGATAATATCATTTCTTCAAAAATAAAAGGATCTATTTTACGTAGATAACTAATAGTAAGTTGAAATTCATTTTCTCCAGTAATGCTTTCGATTTTTTTTAAATATTTAAAAGAGGATTTAATTCGCCAGCGTTTTTGACTTTTTTTATAAAAAAAGTAAAGTATAAAAATAAGAAAAACATGAATAACAAAAAATGTAGGTATTATAAATGGATCTGGAATAAATATATTCTGATTAATTAATAATGAATTTAAAAAATGAATGTAATTGTTTAATATTTCCATAAATAAATTTTAACATAAATAAAAAAAGAGAGAAATAAAAATGAAAAAAATCCTAATAGGTTTATCATTATTAACAAGTATAAATATATTTGCGATTGAAATATCAGAAATAGATAAAAACATAATAAAAGAGTGTCAAGAAAAATTAAGAATAGAAGAAGCAAAACTTGAAAAAGAATTTGGAAAAATAGATATGAAGGGTTGTTATATTGTAAATAATGAAGATTATAAAAATTGCGAAGAGTATTATAAATCAAATTTAAAACCTACGCCTAAATTTATATTAGAAGAAGATTTAATAGGATATTCAGATTCTAGTTTGCGCTGTAAATTAAATATTAATGGTGAAGAAATAAAATTAGAAGAAACTTTATTGTTAATTGACAGACATGGAATTTAACATAAGTGCTGATTTACTTGAAGAATTCTATGATTTTTTTTAATAAAATTATGATAAGAATTAGAATCTTATCACGTTCAAAAAATTTAAAGAAGAAGAAATAAAAGAATTTATTAAATTTAAAAATATAAGAGAATTTTAAAAGGAGAAAAAAATGAAAAAAACATTAATAATAAGTAGTTTTATTTTAAGTTGTATGTCGATTCAAGCTCAAGAAAATAAATTTGAATATCGTCAAGCCCATCCAGAGTATTTTGCAAAACAAATAAAAGAAAACGAAACAGAGGCAATGAGAACTGAAAAAGAAAAATATTTTAAAAGGCATAATCATTACAATAAAAAAGAAAAAATAGAAGAAAAATCATTTTTAAATTGTATTGGTAGAAAAGAAGGTGATATTATAGAAATGGAATTAGAAAATGATAAAATTGTTTCATTAAAATGTACACTTATAGCAATTCCAATAAAAAAAGGCTTCTAAAAGGAAGCCTTTTTAAATATTTTTAATTAAAGATTGTCAGGTGAAAAGCCGACACTTTGAGAAGCTTCAAGATTATCAAACATAGAAACTTCTTTACGTTTATTAAACATACCATTCACAATATTTGAAGGGAAACTTTGAATAGTTGTATTATGAATACTAACATTAGAGTTAAAAATTCGTAGACTCGCACCCACATTTTCTTGCTGTTCTGTAATTTCCGTCATTAGTTTTTGATAAAGATCACTTGCCTTCAATTCAGGATAGTTTTCAACAGAAACTTTAATAGAGCTTAACATTTCATTAGTTTTCTTTTCAACGTCTTTAAGTTTTTCAGGTTCGATAGAACTTTTACTTAAACTATCAGTCATTGTACGAAGTTCTGTAATCTGTGTTTGAAGTGTACTTTCAAAATCAGAATAACCTTTAACGGCTTCAAGTAGTCGTGGAACGATTTTTTGCTTTTGTTGTTCCTGAACTAATACATTAGCCCAAGAATTTTTAACTTGATTAGCTAATGAAACAATACCATTGTAGGTCATAATAACAAAAATACTTAAAATAGCTACTACACCCAATAAAACATATAAAGTAATCATAAAAAAATCCTCAGTTAGTCGTGTTGTTTGTTTAAAGTATACATGAAATCATAGATAGCTTCAAGTTTATTCAACACAGTAAAGCCAGCTAATTCGTCATAAAATTCATTAGGTTGTTCAATTCCATATTCTCGTGTTGATTCAGAAACAAAAATAGAGGAATTAGTGCAAGTAATACAAAGTTTACCATTTGAATCAATTTCTAAATTTAAACCTGAAAGAGAGTTAGAGAGTTTATTAAAAGCTTCAACAACAACAGGAGTTAAAAATTTAGCAATATTTAAATCAGAGTCAGCCCCTACTGTAAATGTGTTATCAAAATCAATAGATCCTGTTTTAAAATCTTGATGTCTAATAACAGTACCTGTACTTTTGACTTCAATATTTTTAAAGTAATCAAAATCCATAACAAAACCATAACGATTGTAGTGATCATAAACGGTTCTTGTATGAACGGTTGTATTGCCTTTTGCATCCGTTGTTGTGTAGGTTTCTGTTCTTTGATTTACATAATGAAATTGAAATAATTGAAATTCATATTCACGAAAAACACTACGTTTTGAAGAAAAGGCTTTTTCAAAATAACGTTTATGGTTTCCTCGACTAAATTCTTTTTTAAAGTTTTGTTTTAAATAACTAAAAAGTGGGTCATCAACAGATAAATGTTTTAATTTATTATCTTGAAGTGTATCTTTTTGATAAATATATTTACTTAAAGAATTCAAATCTGAATTTTTATAAAAGACATACCCCAAAATACTACAAGAAATAACCACCCCAACCGCAGCTAATGAGAAATGTAAAAGCTCAGGATAGGAAATATATTCATTTACATAATAAATATTTCCTATTGCAATAGCAAGCCATACAAGAGCAAAAGTTATATGAAACCCAAATTTATATTTAATTTCACCACCAAAATCTTTTAATAACTGAACAGATTGAAGAAGTTCTGTATTATTTTTTGCTTGTTTAGCTTTTTCTTGAACATTTTGTAAGAGATTATCAATTTTAGAGTTATGGCTCATATATTATCACCTATTATGAATATTTGCAGTTAGTAGAGTAATAAGATTTAAGATGTTTAGTATCAGAATGATTATATGAAACTTTCTTTATTTTACAAAAAAACCTCCACTGAAATTTAATCGCAATAGAATCATAAACCTCGGTAATTACTTTTCTTGGAAGAAAAGAAAAGATAAATGTTTCTGACATAGAATAAACCTTTAATAAATAAGATAAGTTATTATAGCAAATAAATATTTTAAAAGCAAAAAAAAAGACTTAAAAAGTCTTTTTTAATGATTACTGAAACTCCCCATATCTAAAGAAAGGGGGTTCTTGTCCTACTTAATCTTTTGAGTGCTATAAAATAGCATCCAA
>CEUY01066214.1_pt1 | contig 10791 bp, 9 predicted proteins | sample 361481 | NCBI WGS metagenome assembly CEUY01 (sample SAMEA2622737, study PRJEB7988) | marine metagenome | isolation source: saline water (ENVO:00002010), including
ATTGAAATCGCAGTTGTCGTTGTTCCAATAATTGCACCAATATTATTGGCAGAAACTGGAGCAAACGTCACAGCAGTATGGTTAGGAGTTATGATTGGTGTGAACTTACAAACATCTTTCTTAACGCCACCGTTTGGATTTGCATTATTCTACTTAAAAGGAGTAGCTCCAAAAATTGTAAAAACACTAGATATTTGGAAAGGTGTTGTACCTTTTATTATTCTTCAGTTAATAGGCTTAGGAATAGTTGGGGCATACCCTAGTTTGGTAAATTATCTACCTAACAGAGTTTATTTGACTTCGAATGTGGCACCTCCACCAATGAACCCTAAATTGCAATACTGTTTACAAGAATATAAATTTGCAAGATTTGATACAAATGGTGAAGCAATTAAAAATGCAATATTGAATTTTCAAGCCGTTGCACCAAAAAATCTTCCAGACGATAAAATGGAAATTTTAGAAGATCATTTTGATAGTGCTTTAGCAACATTTGCATTAGTAGATAAATTGAAGAAAGTTGAAGTAGAATATAATGCATATGCTGTGGATTATAGAGATTTACATTTTTCTGTAAGGAAGAAGCAGAAAAAAATCCTTAAGCTGAACAAAAAAATAGATAAATTTAAAGCCGAAATAAGAAATCTAGATGATGACGAGTTAGATGAAAAAAATAAAATTGAATTAAAAATTGAAGAAGTGAAACTTGAAATAGACGAAATAAGTAATTCAATCCCAGATACTTGGAAGTCTAAAAACTCAGAATTTGATAAAATAAATAAAGCCAAGAACACTACAACAAAAAGATATAGAAGAAATGTTGATGAGGCTTATGACTTACTAGATCAGTTTGCATTATTTATAAACGATGGTGTTAAGTTAGAGGAAGTATCAAAAGATATTAAACAATTAGATTACTTTGTAGCAATGGAAAGCAATACAAAAGTTTATGAAAGATCCATACCTATAATGGATGGACTTTTTGATAAATTAAGCGAAGTTTCTGGAATGGATGAATTTTTAAACACTGTAGATGATCTTGTGTCGCTTGTTGACTCTGACGATATTGATCCCGTAAAGGTAAGAGCAAAGTCTAAAGAAGTTGTAGAGTTATTCAACAAAGAGGTGAGTTGGAGAGCAGATGCAAAACAAAATTTAATGCCAAAACTTCAAGCATATAATGATGCGATTAAAGAAACAATTGGATTAAGATTACAATCCAAATTAACTAAAGAGCAGGCTATATATGTATCGAAATGTAATTCAATACATAGAGATATTTCTTTAAACTTCTAAATTGTTATTTGATCAATTATTTCAGATCTAGAATATAAACCCAACTCCTCTGCTTTTATTTTTATTTTGGAATTCATTTCTTTAAGTGTAGGAGTATCAATTTTAAGTTTGTTTCCTAATTCTATTATTGATCCTATAATTGGATCTATTTCCAATGGTCTTTTTGCATGAAGATCTTGAGTTGTCGAAGGTTTATGACCAATAATAGATATAGCGGCTTTTATTCTGTGATCTATCGAAACATTAAATTTTACTCCAACTTTTTCTCCGACACTCTTACATTCTTCCATCATTTTTCTAACAGTGCCTAAAAGATTTTCGTCATTTCCAATCTCATCTAAACTTTTATCGTGCAATGCGCTTATTATATTAAATGAGCAATTACCCCACAATTTTATCCAAATTTCATCTCTTAAATTATTTTTTTGTGGGACTTTCATTCCTCCTTTTATTAATAAATCTGCAATCTTTTTTAATCTTTCAGATTTGACACTCGATGGCTCCCCCATTGATAATCTTTCACCTTGATTGTGTTTGACTACTCCTGGTTCAACAATTTCACATGCAGGATAAACAACACATCCTATTGCTCTTTCTGGGTTAATTTCCTGCCAAATTTTTCCATTTGGATCTACACTTTCAATGTATTTATTATCTAACAAGGTACCTGTGTTTGCTTTGTAAAAATACCACCAAGGCAATCCATTAACCGCAGAAATTATTGATGTATTTTTATCCATAATTTTACTTATGGATGAGGTTATTTTTGTAATACCGTGAGCTTTTACAGAGATGAAAATATAATCTTGAATATCAAGTGTACTTGCATCATCTGTAACTTTAAAATTAAAATTTTCAGTTTTCCCATCTTTAATAAATGTAAGACCTTTTTTTTCTATAGCCTCTTTGTGGGGGCCTCTTGCAACCAATGAAACATCCGCTCCAGCTTTTTTAAGGCATGTTGCAATATAACCACCAATTGAACCAGCTCCAAATATACAAATTTTTGTCATCAACCTGTTAATCCAAAATTCTTTGCTAGTGTGTTTCTTTGTAATTTACCAGTGGCTCCTTTTGGAATTTCTTTAACAAAATATATTTTTTTAGGAATTTTAAATTTAGCTAGCTTTTCTTTTGCAAAATTTTTGACGTCATCTTCATTGCAAGTTTTGCCTTCTTTTATTATTATTGCTGTTGCTATATCTTCGCCCAACATTTTATCTGCATAACCAAAACAAACAGCAGCTTCGATTGCCGGATGATCCATAAGCACATTGTCAACTTCTAGTGGTGAAATTTTTTCTCCACCTTTATTTATAATTTCTTTAAGTCTTCCAGATATTTTTAAATAACCTTCATCGTCAAAATAGCCTTGGTCTCCTGTTCTAAACCAACCGTTACTAAAGCTATTTTTATTAGCTTCTGGGTTATTTTCATATCCAACTGTTACATTTGAACCTTTAATACAAACTTCGCCTTCTTCTCCATTTTTCATAATATTATAATCATTATCCATTATACAAACATCTGGTCCAGCAGGTATTCCTACAAAACCAGGTTTTTGCTTTTGAGGTGGTAGAGGATTGGAAGTCATTTGATGTGTTGCCTCAGTCATCCCATAAGCTTCAATTACAGGACAATTAAAAACTAAGTTTAATTTTTCAAATACTGCTGGTGGCAAAGATGCAGATGATGATCTTAAAAATCTTAAATTCAAATTTTTTGCTAAATCTAAATTTTTGTCTGCTCTCATAAGTATTGCTTGATGCATAGTAGGAACTCCAGAGTACCATGTAATTTTCTCTGACTTAGCTTGATCTAAAAATTTTAAAGCATTAAAACCGCTTGTAGCGCAAACAGATGCGCCTACTTTCATAGATGAGGCTAGTACTGCTATTAGTCCATGAATATGAAATAAAGGCATTATGTTTAGGCAATGATCTTTATCGGTTAATTTTAAGCTCTTTGAAATATTATTTGATGAAGAATAAATATTACTATTTGATAAAGGAACAATCTTAGGTCTTGATGTTGTGCCAGATGTGTGAAGAACCAAAGCTTCTTGATCTTCATTAGGTAAATTATATTCAGCGGATTTGTCAAAAAGATTGAAGTCACCCGCTAGATTACTTTCTGAATTTTGTAGTTCACAAACAGGTATTCCCAGTTTTTTTGCGACCTCAGTTACTACGTTTTCTGAATTTTTTTCAACTAAAACTATTTTCGGTTTTAAATCTTTTAAATAAAATTCAAATTCCTCAGATTTATAATTCGGATTTAAAGGTGCAGCTGACATATAACTTGATATAGCTAAAAAACTTGTTGCCATATACGGTCCATTTGGCAATACAATTGCTGCTCGATCTGAATTGGATATTCCATATCCGGCTAGTTGCTTGGATATTCTATGAATTAGTCCTTTCAATTCTGCATATGTTAGAGGATTACTACCATCACTAGTTATCGCTATATTGTCGTTATTTTGATCTTCAATGATATTTCTAACAATTTTTTCTGTCATTTAGTTAATAGCCTTGAGCATATCCATCTTTTCTAGGATCTGACCCACCAATTAAATTGCCTTTTGCTCTATCAATCTTAATTGCTTGGCCGCCTCCATGTGTTCCATCTATATATTCAACATTATGTCCTAAATCTTTTAAACCCTGATAGATTGATTTATCTACAGTTTTTTCAAGTTTATAAATATTACTAAAATGAAATGCTCGTGGAAAAGTAACGGCTTGCTGAGGTGACAAACCATAATCTAAAATACTATTTAAAACATGTACTTGACCAACCGGCTGGTACTGTCCCCCCATTACACCATAACTTAAATCACAATCACCATCTTTATTAATAACCATTCCTGGTATTATTGTGTGCAATGGTCTTTTTAAACCTTGTATGCAGTTCGGATGTCCCTCTTCAACTCTAAAATTCGTTCCTCGATTATGTAAAACTACTCCAGTTTTCTGACTCGTTATACCTGATCCAAACGCATAACAAACAGAATTAATCATAGAAGCAACATTTAGATCTTTGTCAACAACAGTTAAATAAACAGTCTCAGGGTGATTTGGAATATTTAAATCGCCAACATCAGCACAACTATTTACAGAAATATTTTTATAAATATTATCTATATTATCTTCACTTAATATTTTTTTTAAATCTAAATTTACAAAATCAGGATCACCTATCGTCTCTTCTTTTAATTTATAAGCTTGCTTTGTTACCTCAGCTTCTAAATGAAATCTTTCAACACTATTTACATTATATTTTTCTATAGATAATTTTTCTAATAGTTTCATCATTACTAGCACTGTAATACCAGGACCACTTGGAGGACACTGATGAATACTTATATTTCTATAGTCTGCAGATATAGTTTCTGATCTTATGGTATTTTGTTTTTGAAAATCTTCGATTGTATGAAGTCCACCTAAATCATTTAGACTTTTGATAATATCGTCTGCAATTGAACCATTATAAAATTCTTTAACTCCTTTTTTTGAAATTAATTCTAATGTTTCGCCTAATGCTTGACTTTTTCTCAGATCATTTAATTGATAGCTTTTTCCATCTTTTAACATATGGATTTTTGAATTTTTATTTTCTGAAAGTTTATTTAAACTATTATTCCAAGCATTTGATACAACATTTGTTACTTTGTAACCATTTTTTGCAACATCTATTCCCTTGTGAAATAATTCCTCAAATTCTAACGAACCAAACTCATCATGTATCTTATTCCAGGCATCTAGAGCACCAGGAATAGTAACAGAATGAGGACTTGTTAAACCAATTTTATCAATATTATTTTTTTGAAAAAAATCATAATTTGCTTTTTCTGGTGCCATTCCAGATCCATTAAATGATACCGGATCTTTTCCATTCATTTTAATTATTGCAAAGCAGTCTCCTCCTATACTTGTAGCATTTGGTTCAGTAACTGATAAAACTATTGATGCAGCAATTGCAGCATCTACGGCATTTCCACCTTTTTTTAATACTCTCAATGCTTCTTCTGTAGCTATAGGATGAGAAGTAGCTGCCATCCCGTTGGCAGATATAGCATCTTTATCTTTTGTTGATTGATTATTCATTATAGAACTTTACTTTCATAAAAAATACAAATGATCAATAAAATAAATAAAAGTGTTATAATTTTTTGTGCTTTTGCATTTGGTTTTTTTATATCTAATTTAGTAAGATCGATCACTGCTACATTAACTCCTGTTTTAACTTTAGAATTTGACTTGTCAGCAGCAAATTTAGGTTTGTTAGCTGGTGGTTATTTTATTGGCTTTGCATTTATGCAACTTCCACTTGGTTTTTTACTAGATCGTTTTGGACCCAAAAAAATAATATCTTCTTTTTTAGTCATAGCAGTAGTGGGTACAATCTCCTTTGCTTTAGCTAAATCTTTTAATGGTTTACTCTTATCAAGAATATTCATTGGAATTGGAGTAAGTGCATGCATGATGGGCCCGCTTACAGGATATAGAGTTTGGTTTGCAGAAAAATATCAACAAAGAGCAAATTCATGGATGCTTATGGTTGCAAATTTTGGATTTGTTTCCTCAACTTTACCTGTGCAACTACTTCTGCCTATAATTGGTTGGAGATGGATTTTTGGTGTGATAGCCATCTTAATAATTTTTAGCATAATATTTATTTTAATTGCCATCCCAAAATGGGATCAAAAAAACGAAATTAACGAAGAAAATAAAAATCATACCTTTTCAACAATTTGGAAAAACAAGTTTTTTATTAGCGTAATACCTTTGGGGTTTTTTAATTATGGGGGCATTATGGCTATTCAGACTTTGTGGGCTGGACCATGGATGCTTAATGTAACTGGATATAATGCTTTACAGAGCGCAACAGGATTATTTTGGATAAATATTGTTATGCTCGTTGGTTTTTTTGTTTGGGGTTACATTTTACCAAAATTATCTGAATTTGGCTTAAGCAGCATGAAACTTCTAAAACTTGGTTTACCCTTAGGCTATATTGTGTTGTTAATAATCGCGTACCTTGGTCAAAAAGCAGGAGCAACTTTATTTACATTGTATATTTTAACATCAATAGTTATCTCATTAATTCAGCCTGCTGTAGCTTTAAATTTCCACAAAAGTCTTGCAGGAAAATCATTAACTTCTTTTAATGTTTTATTATTTTCTGGAACTTTTTTTATGCAATGGGGAATAGGATTATGTATTGATTATTTTCAATCCACTGGATACTCATTAATAAATAGTTATCAGATTTCTTTCTTAATCTTTTTTATAATTTGTTTATTCAGTTATATTTTCTTTTTATCTCTTAATAAAAATGAGTAAAAATTACTTTGGATATTTTCTTCTGCTTTTTCAGCCTTTATTTATGGCCAGCAATCTCATAGTTGCTAGAGGTGGGGTTGATGATGTACCACCAATTACCTTATCTTTTTGGAGATGGTTTTTATTTTTTTTTATTTTATTTATCTTTAATTTTAAATATTTAATTAAAAATTATCGAATTATTAAGCAAGAGAGTAAAAAAAGTTTTTTCCTTGGTTTAATGGGCTGTGGTGTATGTGGAATTTTTCCATATATGGCTGGTTCGTCCACAACTATTGTAAACATGGGAATTCTTTATACGTCTTCACCAATTTTTATAATTTTAATTTCATATTTTTTTTACAAAGATAAAATTAATATTTTACAATTCGCTGGTTTACTATTCTGCTTATTAGGCGTTTTTTCTGTAATTTTAAAAGGTGATATTAATTTACTTTTAGAATTAAAATTCGCCTCTGGAGATTTTTGGATGTTAGGCGCAGCATTAGGATGGGCGATATATACTGTAATGTTATTTCAATGGAAATCTGAGCTTTCTTTTTTCCCTAGACTTACATTAATCTCTTTTTTTGGTTTTGTAAGTATTTTGCCATTCTATTTTATTGAACATACTTATTTTGAGAAAGCATTAATTAACAAGGAGTTTTATTATTGGATTTCATTTGCTGCTCTTTCTCCAGGAATTATTGCATTTTCATTGTACACTCTAACTATAAAATATTTGGGACCTTCTACTACTGGATTTACTCTTTACTTATACACAATTTATGGTGCTTTTTATGGGATATTATTTTTTTCAGAAATTTTAGAAAATTATCATCTAATTGGCACTATATTAGTATTTTTTGGAATTTATTTAGTAAGAAGAAAAAATAAAAATGAAATTAAAGCCTAAAATGTTATTTGCAAAAATTCTGTTTTATATTTTTATTATTTACTTTGGAGTTTCTCTCATAGTCTATTTTTATCAAAGAAAATTATTATACCATCCTGGAGAAAATAATTATTTAGATGAGGGACCTCTATCTCACAAAATCGAAAAAGTAACTATTCAATCTGATAATGATCTAGTTGGATGGTATTACAAAAAAAATAATAACTCTAAAACTTTGCTTTTTTTTCACGGAAATGCTGGAAAATTAGATAATAGAATTTATAAACTAAATGAGTTTGCAGATTTAGATTTAAACTATTTAATTTTTGCATATAGAGGCTTTAGTGGAAACAAAGGCAAACCAACAGAAATTGGACTTTATAAAGATGCAATTAAAGCCAAAGAATGGCTTAATCAAAACAATATAGAAGATAAAGATATTGTTCTCTATGGAGAATCTCTTGGCACTGCTGTAGCAATAGAGACCGCAAGCAACAATTTATTTGCAGGTATAATATTAGAGTCCCCATTTACATCCATGGAGATTTTGGCGCAAAAATATTATCCCTATCTTCCTGCAAAAATTATTTTAAAAGATAAATACAAATCCATTGAAAAAATTAACAAAATAAAGTTTCCCATGCATGTGATGCATGGGAAAAAGGACAATATTGTGCCATTTTATATGGGTGAAGAAATATTTAATAAATATGGTGGTGTTAAGTCAAATTATTTTAATGACAACGACGACCATATGATGGAATTTAATAAAGGTTTAATTCAATCAATCGACAATTTTATAAAAAGTTTAAATTAAGACATAATTTAAACAAATCCAAATCACTTTTAAATTCTAATTTTAGATATGTTTAAATTTCTTTTATTACTTTTTTTATTAATATTGCCAACAAAACTTAGTTCAGAAATAAATAATGAGTACTATGATAACAATTATTTCTATATTGGAAAAATGAACTCTTACAATAGTGAGTTCACTCTATATTTTAAAACACGGAAGAAAGCTATTTTAGCAAAGGGAGAATTTTCTAATTATATCAATGATTTTCCACAGGACTTATACTTATATGATAAAAATTTAAATAAAGATTACCCTTTGATTTCATATGACTGGTTTCCAAAAAAAGTAAAAAAAATGTCAAAAAAATATAATTACCCTCTTTTCCCAGAGGATTTTGCTTACTATTTATTAAATGACAACAACACTTTAATTTTGATAAGTGCAAAAAAAAATTTTTATGAAAATTTAAAATATGACATAAAAAATAATAAGCTAGAAATTGCTAACACCTCTGGCAAATTAAATTTTATAATCTCTTCTTATGCTGAAAACTGTGGTTATAAATCTGTAAAAAATAATTTTGAGTGCAACATCTACAAACCTTTAATTTCTAAAAATTTGCTTAATTAACTTGGGTAAAAGCACTTGCAAACTTCTCAGCTTCAAATATTTGTAAGTCATCCTCTTTTTCTCCAAGCCCGAGACCAACAATAGGTACTTTATATTTCTTTGAAATCGCAATCAATATCCCACCTTTTGCAGTTCCATCAAGTTTTGTCATTATGATGCCTGTGATTGGAAGTAATTTATTAAATTCTTCGAGTTGATTAATTATATTTTGTCCCGATGTTGCATCTAAAACTAAAATAACCTCGTGAGGTGCTGTTTCATCACTTTTTTTAATTACATTTCCTATTTTTTTTAATTCATCCATTAAATTCTTTTTATTTTGTAATCTTCCTGCCGTGTCTACTATTACTTGATCTATGTTTTGACTTTGAGCTATTTCCATTGCCTTAAAAGCAACTGAAGCCGGATCTGAACCGGGATTTGATTTTACAATTTTAGCATCAACCCTGTTAGCCCATTCTTCTAATTGATCAATAGCAGCTGCTCTAAATGTATCGCATGCTGAAAAAAGAACTTTATTATTATTTTGTATAAATATTTTTCCTAATTTTCCAATAGTAGTTGTCTTACCAACTCCATTAACACCTGAAACTAATATTATATTTGTCTTTTCTTTTTTTAAAAAAAAATCTTTCTTTTCTAAAGGTGTCATTAGTTCTAAAATATAATTATTAAGTATTTCGAAAACTTCCTTGATTGGATCATTTTTAGGATCAATCTTTTTTTGAGCAATTATAGATTTTATTTCTGATGCTGCATCTATGCCCACATCTGAGCCGATCAAGAATTCTTCTATTTTATCAAGAGTTGCATCGTCAATTTCTTTCTTAACTATTATTTCTTTAAGGCCTGATGCTATATTGCTTGCACTTCTTTTAAATCCGATTTTAAATTTTTCAAAAATACCCATTATATTTTGATATTAATTTTTTCAATTTCAGATACAGGACCTCTCATTTTTATATTTAATTCATTATCAATTTGAATATTTAAAATTCCTGTTGAAAATTCTATTTTTGAATTACTGTTTTGTAGTTGATTTAAATTAGCTGCGACTGCTGTTGCACATGCTGCAGTCCCGCAAGCTTTTGTTAAACCTGCACCCCTCTCCCAAACTTTAATTTTGTAATGTTGTTCACTAATTTTCTGAGCTATTGTGACATTACATTTCTCAGGGAAAACTTCATGATTTTCTATTAATGGTCCATATTTTTTTAAATTTATTTTTTCTATATCCTCGCAAAAATATACGACATGAGGGTTTCCAACATTCACTGCAATACCACCATTCATTTTATTTCCGTCAATATCAATCATGCCAAGTGATAGATTTTTAGTATCAAGATTTTTACTTAAAGGAATTTTGTTCCACTCTAAATTTGGAGTTCCAATTATCGTTTCAACATCTTTATTATTAAGAACTTTAGATTTTAATATTTTTGAGGATACCGAAATTTCAATTTCTTTTTTATTTTTTTCAATACTTAGTAAATAAGCAACACATCTAGTTCCATTTCCACATGCATCTGAGCGGCTTCCATCCGAGTTAAAAAAAGCAACATCAGCATCAGCTTTTTGACTTTTGTTTATGTAGATTAACTGATCGCACCCTATGAAATCTCTGTCACAAATTTTTAAGATTTGGTCATTTGATAGGTTTAAACTATTTATTCTCTGATCAATAATAACAAAGTCGTTACCTAATCCATCCATTTTAAATGCTTCAAATTCCATATAAATAATACTTAACTTATTTATTGACTTTTTGAACCTCTAATATAATTTACGCGCACTTCCGCAAAATACAGCAATTTGCGGTGTCTTTGGAAACAAAGAGATCGACA
>CEUY01098091.1_pt1 | contig 10773 bp, 8 predicted proteins | sample 361481 | NCBI WGS metagenome assembly CEUY01 (sample SAMEA2622737, study PRJEB7988) | marine metagenome | isolation source: saline water (ENVO:00002010), including
CTGCCCCGATCGTCACCGATCTTTCAACAAACACAGAACTGTTTGAAACAGGAATTAAGGTAATCGACCTGCTGACCCCCTTCGTTCGTGGTGGTAAAGCTGGACTGTTTGGTGGAGCTGGTCTTGGTAAGACAGTGATTTTGACCGAACTGATTGCTCGTATTGCGAGTTCACATGGTGGTTACTCGGTATTCGCTGGTGTTGGCGAACGTACCCGGGAAGGAACCGACCTGTGGTTGGAAATGCAGGAAGCGAAGATCGGGGATACCGGACGAAGTGTTATCGAGCAAACCTGTATGGTATTCGGTCAAATGAATGAGCCACCAGGGGCTCGTCTACGTGTTGCTCTTTCCGCATTAACCATGGCCGAACACTTTCGAGATTCGACCGGAGCGGACACGCTGTTGTTCGTAGACAATATCTTCCGCTTCTCGCAAGCCGGTTCGGAAGTATCCGCGCTGCTGGGACGTATGCCGTCTGCTGTGGGTTACCAACCTACTCTGGCTACAGAAATGGGTGCCTTGCAGGAACGAATTGCTTCGACGAAACAGGGAGCGATTACGTCTGTACAAGCTGTTTATGTTCCGGCTGACGACCCAACCGACCCTGCTCCGGCAACCGCCTTCGGAAACCTGGATGCCTTCCTTTATCTGGAACGTAATATCGCGTCGAAGGGAATCTACCCTGCGGTGGATCCACTTGCGTCATCCAGCCGTATTCTCGATCCTCAGTATGTTGGTGAACGTCACTACCAGATCGCTCGTCAGGTACAAACCATCCTGCAGCGTTACCGGGAACTACAGGATATCATCGCCATTCTTGGTGTGGATGAATTGAGTGAAGATGACAAGATGATCGTACATCGTGCCCGTCGTCTTGAACGATTCCTCTCACAGCCATTCCTCGTGGCCGAAGTCTTTACCGGAAAGCCCGGGGAAATTACTCCTCTGGAAGATACGCTTCGCAGCTTCGAAGAAATCTGCAATGGGAAATGGGACCACTTACCTGAAGGTGCCTTCATGTACGTGGGATCCGTGGATCAGGCTGAAGAACAAGCCAAGAAAATGGAAGAAGGCTAATCCATGTCACTTAACTGTATCGTTGTAACGCCGGCAGAAACCGCCGTTGAAACCGAAGCGACTTCCGTTTCCCTGCCATTATTTGATGGGGACAAGGGGATCCTCACCGATCACGCGCCTATGATCGGTCGCCTCGGAAACGGTGAACTCACGCTTCGTGGTGCCGACGGAAACACACGCTTCTATATCGAAGGTGGGTTTGTACAAGTGTTTGATAACACCGTCTCAATCCTGACCAACCGCGTTGTAGCTTCTGACGACCTGAATGCCACTCAGTTGCAGACAGAATTGAATGAAGCTCTGGCCATGCCTGGAAATAACGACGAAGAACTCGACATTCGGGAACGTAATGTCGATTCTGTACGATCGCAATTGCGAGTGGCTTCTAATTCTTAGGCGTGCCAATTGCTTGGAATTTGTATAATACAGGGTGTAGATTCTACACCCTGTTTATTATGTCTGGCGTATAACTCCGACAATTCCCTTTCGCCGCAATCGACCCCAATAAATCAAAGTGGAACGTACCAGACTTTCGCTCTTATTACTGATCCCGTTGCTTACGATCATGGCACTGATTAGCCCTCTGTGGCTCCACAGTGAATTGCCCGTGTTCCGGGATGCCGGGCATTTCTACTACCCTTCCTTCCATTACGAACATGAACTATGGAGTCAGGGAGTCGTCCCGTTATGGAGTAGCCTCGATGATCTTGGACGTCCCTTTGCTGCCGATTCCAGCGCCAGCGTATTCTATCCCGGCAAAGCAATCTTCTGGCTTCCTTTGAGCTTTTCAACCTGCGTCCTGCTCTATCTTTCCACCCATCTGATCCTTGCCTGCCTCAATACGTTTTATCTTGCCAGGCGATTAAAGATCTCAAATACAGGGGCAACATTAGCCAGCCTGTCCTTCACGCTTGGGGGCGCAGTACTCACACAACACTCGAATATCATCTATCTGGTCTCTGCCGCCTGGCTTCCACTCGCGTTGTGTCTATCCTGGGACCTGCTGCAGAAACAATGCGGCTTTAAATCAATGGCTTATCTGGGGATCACTCTGGCACTCATTGTCATGGGCGGAGATGCGCAGATGGCACTTCACATCGTTCTATTGATCCCTCTGTTGCATTGGTTCCGGCATAATCACAGCGAAAAGGGACACACGACCAGTCTGAAATTGTTGAAACGACTTAGTATTGCCGGGATCCTTGCTTTCAGCTTTGCTGCCATTCAAATTCTACCGACCTTTGAATGGACACAGCACGGAGCGCGAAAAATGCGTTCTGCCTCCCGAACCACTTTCGAATGGGCTGCCGATCAGATTTCCGGGAAGCAGTACCCGAACCACATCATGCGAGGCAGTTCCAAAGCTGAACACCACGGACAACTTTATCAATTCTCTCTTGCTCCCTGGCAATTAAGCGAACTTGCCCTGCCCAACGTCACAGGAAAGCTATACCCGGAACGTCATCGCTGGACGTTCGCCCTGAAAGATAATCCACGAATCTGGTACCCATCAATCTATCAGGGCATTGTGCCACTACTGTTAGCCCTGAGTGTTATTGGCCTCCGACGCGAATCAAAACACAAACAACTCAGTCGTGTGTTGATCTTTGCAGTGCTCGCATCCCTGGGAAGCTTTGGGCTAGGTTGGATTCTAAATGCATTTATCTCGACCGAATCCGTGGCTGACGAAACCGGAGGTATATATTGGTGGTTGTGTAATCTGGTACCTGGCTATATCCAATTCAGGTATCCGGCCAAATGGTTTGTCATTGCCAGCCTGTTGCTCGCACTATTAGCCGGCTGTGGTTGGGATTCCGAGGAGGATTCCTTCGTCCGACGTCGCACCATCTTACAGTGGACTGGAATCGGACTGACCGCAAGTACACTGGCCTGCTTCCCTCTGCTCAGTCAACTTATCTCAACCAAACTTGAATCGGCATCTGCCGATCCGTTTCTAGGTCCGATTGTTGTGGAAGGTGTGAAAGGCGACTTACTACTCGCTGCGATTCAACCGCTGATCGTCATCGTGACCTTTGCCATCCTCACTAAAAGCATCAAGCAACCAACGATCGTCGGCACAGCGGTTGTGATGCTACTGGCCTGCGATTTACTGATCGCCAACCGTTGGATTTTTTCTTCCGCCCCAACCTATCACTGGGACGCTACCAGCGGCATCGAACAGCGAGTGAAAAACTCAACCAGGAAATATCCATCACGAATATACCGCGCCAGACTTTCACGCTGGAACCCCCCGTCGTTTTTGCAGACCAGTTCCCAGGACCGTCAACACGATGCACTCAAATGGGATCGTCAGTCATTACGACCACGTATGCACCTTTTGGGGAATGTGCAATCACTCGATGCAAACGCCAGCATCTCTGATGCCAACTACGACTCCGCATTACGAGTCATGCGATCTCACGGGTACAAACGTAGCGACGGACTCCGCGAACCGGACGCTCAGGGACTGGCATTGCTGGGCGCAACCTATATTCTCGCACCGCCAGATTTTTACCCTCGCAACGAACCTAATCTGACGCAACCTACGGATGTCGAAGATGTCAGCTTGACACCTGTTGCTGAGCCTTATCCTTTTGCCTGGACCGTCCCGGACTGGGAATCCCACCCGGTATTGCAGTCATCAACCTCTACTGAACTCGACCAACACGTAGAGCAAATCTTTTATGCCGATGGCGTCCTGCGAGATTTCCGCCACTGGGCATATCTGGAATCCGAGGATACCTTGCCACATTCCAAGCCGATCGCACATGAGCATGACCTTGTGGAACTGGAGACGTTTGAACCGGGATTCGTACGACTGCGAGTATCCAAACAATCCGCTGGTCCCCTGATTATCAATCAGGGTTTCGCTCCGGGCTGGAAAGTCCGAATTTGGGATTCCAACAACACTTTGGCTCAGCCAGTCCAAATGGTAAGAGCCAATCGAGTGATGCAGGCGGTAATGTTGGAACAGGGAGAGCAGACGGTCGACCTCATTTATCGTCCCGATTCATTTATTTATGGACTGCTACTTAGCGGAGTTAGCTGGCTCGCTGTATCGATTAGCTTCCTCTTACTTCGACGAAAACAACGCAAGTCAACATCGTAGCAACATCCGACAACCATCTCATTGACTGTCAGCCAGTCGTTAGCATTGGATGTTGATAGGACCGGTTTTGAGACTCTGGCGTTTGGCTTACAATAGGATGATTGAAGTCCTTTTCACTCTTGCGGATTCCTAAGATATGATCGCCATTATTGATTACCAAATGGGTAACCTACGAAGCGTTCAAAAGGCTTTTGAAAAAGCCGGATTTGAAGCAACAATCACGTGCGATGCTGCCGAATTGGCTAAGGCAGAAAAGGTTGTGCTACCCGGCGTTGGTGCATTTGAGGACGCGATTGCTGAACTCCACCGCCGTGATCTGGTCAGCCCGATCAAAGATGTTATTGCTGCCAACAAACCTTTTCTGGGGATCTGTCTGGGACTGCAGTTATTATTTGATATGAGTTATGAAGGAGGAGAATTCGAAGGACTGGGAATCATTCCCGGAGAAGTTAAGCGTTTCGATGTCCAGGCCGGTTTCAAAGTCCCCCACATGGGATGGAATCAGGCCAACATCGTCCGGGAAGCTCCGATTCTCAAAGGTATCGAATTCGGGACCCACTTCTATTTTGTACATTCTTATTACGTTGCCCCCTCGGATACAGACGTCGTCGCCATCACCAGTGATTACGATGGTGAATTCTGTGCCATGATTTGGCAAGACAATCTTTATGCCACTCAGTTTCATCCTGAGAAAAGCCAATCTGCGGGCATTCAGGTGCTGAAGAATTTCGGCTCACTCTAAGTCACTACCTCTAAGTTATTCACAAAAGAGAACGATCTATGAAAATCTGGCCGGCCATCGATTTACGCGGAGGTAATTGTGTTCGTTTGAAACAGGGCGATTACAATCAGGAAACTGTCTTCGGAGATAACCCCGGAGCCATGGCCAGCCAATGGTGTGAACAGGGCGCCCAATGCATGCACCTGGTCGATCTTGACGGTGCCCGGGATGGACTTTGGATCAATCAGGACGCTGTCCGCAGTATTGTGCAGTCCATCGACGTCCCCTGTCAGCTAGGCGGCGGAGTAAGAGAGGAATCCACCATTGAATTGCTTTTAGGCTTAGGAGTCAGTCGTTTAATCGTCGGCACTAAAGCCCTTAAAGAGCCCGAATGGTTTTCATCCATGGTGAGTAAATTTCCCAATCAACTAGCTCTGGGAATTGATGCACGTGACGGCATGGTTGCGACAGATGGTTGGCTTGAGACCAGTCAAACGACTGCCATTAGCCTGGCTCAACAGTTTGCCGGACAACCTGTTGCCGCCATCATTTATACAGACATTTCCCGTGACGGCATGATGGAGGGAGCCAATGTCGCAGGCATGGCTGAAATGAAGCAAGCGACTGAGATCCCTGTCATCGCATCGGGAGGAGTTACGACGCTGGAAGATGTACGTCAGTTACGTGATGCCGGGTTAGACGGCGCTATCATTGGTCGAAGTCTCTACGATGGCGTCATTCACCTGCCCGAAGCAATTGCTTTGGCGAACGAATAACAGCCGGGTCAGATTTCAAATGACGAGTTGTTGGTTACAGCTTCTTTGCTCTCAGCACGCATGCGTAGTTTAGGTTTCTCCAAAGTCACGGTCGTATGAGGCTGAACGCTCCGTGTCAACCAAACACTTGAACCAATAACACTGTCGTGCCCCACATTTGTATCACCACCCAGAATCGTAGCTGACGCATAAACAACCACTCGGTCTTCAATCGTCGGATGTCGCTTCATAGTACGAATAATGTTGCCATCCGAGTCCGTTGGAAAGCTTAGAGCTCCCAGCGTAACCCCCTGATATAACTTGACAAAGTTTCCAATCACAGTGGTTTCGCCAATCACGACTCCCGTTCCATGGTCAATAAAGAATGACTCTCCGACTGTCGCTCCCGGATGAATATCAATGCCCGTCTCTTTGTGTGACCATTCCGCCATCATCCGGGGAATGAACGGTACATTGAGTAAATAGAGTTCATGAGCTATTCGGTGTACGGTGATGGCATCGAGACCCGGGTAGCAAAAAATGACTTCGTCAAGACTTTTGCAGGCAGGGTCTCCGTCGTAAGCAGCCTGAACATCGGTGGCCAGCACGCGACGAACTTCAGGCAATCGTTCCAGCAACTTTAGCGTTAACTGCTCACCTTGTTCCAGATACGAACTCCACTCCCCTTTAGACTCAAACACGACGTCTTCGTGCTGTAGCGCGCGGGCTATCTGAGTCGACAACTCATTGAAAATCTGATCTATCAAATCGCCTACATAAAACGAGACATTGTCCTGATGTAACCCCTGACGACGACGGTATCCCGGATAAAGAACTTCCTTGAAATCCATCAGGATTTCCACAATCTTATCCAACTGTGGTAACGGAGTATGTCCGAGATGATTGATCGTCCCTAAATCTTCGTAGGTTTTGAGGATCTGGTTCGTCAAATCCGGGAGCTGTTGTTTATTTTCTCGTGAAGACATTTCGAATGGTTATTTAGAAAAAAGAGATCGGCTAATTAAGACATACTACTCGTACGGGAGTTGCAGATATCAACAACAGAGGCAATCGCAAATACTGTAGTAGGGCATGAATCTCATCATTTTCATCCGAAAAGAGACCGTTTTCAGGGTTATTAGTCAATCGTAGGTTACAGATTAACGCTGTCAAGCGAATGTCGTCTCGTTTTCGACAGCACGTACTGCTATTTCCTGTAAATCTAGTGATTTGATACTATGGCAACGCTGTTTTCATAGCCACCATTTCTGCCTGTTTCAATACCATGGTCTCTTACTTCAAATTAACACTGCTCTGCCTACTACTCGTCACGAGTGGCTGTCAATCCGGACCGATTGGACCGGATGGAAAGTTTAATTGGGGCCGAAAAGAGAACAATTCGAATGATACAGACACCACCGGATCATCCACTGGTGCTACTGAAGCCAATTCGGCTGCTTCACCTCTGGAAAAACTAACGGCCGATAACGAATCACTCCATGCAGAATTAGCCAAAGCCCGGCAACAATACCGGGTCACGGTAGGCGAACTAGATTTGGTCAAACAACAACTCAAGGACGCCAATGCGAAACTAAGTAACTCCGGAGGAGTTGATCTATCCGCCGGAAATGCAGAAGCAGCCTCAACGCTGGATGTCGTTAGCATCGAAGGTGTTGTCGTGGGACGAGATGGAAAGAAGGTTCGTATCGAATTACCCAGGACTCAGCTATTTAATGCCAACACAGTTACGATTAGTAACGACGGAAAGACACTGCTTGATCGGGTCGCGGCGGCAATCAAACAACAGTATGCAAATCAACAAATCACTCTCGAAGCGCATGCGACATCAGGCCTGACTCCAAATGATGACCATCAACAGGCTATTCAACAGGTCACGACGATTTACAATTATTTAGTCGGGATGTCGCAGTTACCAGCAACACAGCTTTCACTTGCATCCAAAGGCAACAACGCTCCTCGATATTCCACGGCATCAGAACAGGGTCGGGAAGCCAATCAACGTATCGAACTAATCATCTATCCTGAAACTTATTAATCCCACATTCACGAAAGCGGTTGAAATACGCATGTTCAGTTGGAACACCTGCCTGTTAGTGATGATGTTGGGGGCCGTTGCAGGAATGTTCATCAATTGGGGCATCTATAACCTCGCGTGGAACAAACGTCCTATCAGTCCCTGGGGACCGTTGCCCGAGGGAATTTCCAATCGCGGGTGGAATACACGTATCCCAATACTCGGCTGGCTTCGACTTAAGTCAGAAACCAGAACACATGGCTATCATTTCTGGGTTCGCCCTCTGTGGATTGAGCTCGGCATGACGGTATTTTTTGGTTTTTGCTATTCCCACTATTCCAATCTGGTTGAGCAACTCGGCGTCGAGGAATCCTCCCAATTAATCTGGGTACAACTGGTACCCTTCTTATGCCTGGCTTGTCTGCTCTGTATCGCCACCTTTATAGACTTCGATGAACGTATGATCCCTGACGAAGTCACTGTATTTGGAACCTTACTTGCTTTAGTTATTGCCGCCTTCTTGCCTGAAAGTCGCCTGCTCGATCTCACCTCGTTAGAATCCGGGCAAGTCGTTTACCTTCACGCACATTCTCCAAAATCATGGTTCGTTTGGACAACCGAACCTCGTGCTTTGTTGTATGCCATGGGTATGCTGGGATTTTGGGGATTAGCAAGTATGCCCAAATTATGCACCCTTCGATACGGTTTTCTGAAAGGTGCCAGGTTTATGTTAGCAAGTGTCCTGAGGCCTCGCAGAAAGTCGCTGGGCAAAGGTGAGAGACGGAGACGAAAGCCATTTTCTGTGACCACCGCCATCGCCACAGGCTGTATGCTTGGCTGGGCGATGCTTTATGCCATTTGGAGTAATGGAACGGCAGAGCAATGGGAGAGCTTACTTAGTGCTGTCATCGGAATGACTGCCGGGCTTGTGTTAGTCTGGGGCGTTCGTATTATTGGTCAAATAGCTTTACGCCAGGAAGCAATGGGATTCGGAGATGTTACGCTCATGGCCATGATTGGTGCCTTTCTTGGTTGGCAGGCAGTCATGGTCACTTTCTTTCTGGCCCCGTTTGCCGGCGTCATCATCGGGATTATCCAAGCCATCACACGCCGTGAAAACGAAATGGCCTTCGGCCCCTATCTCAGTTTGGCTGCTCTTGTGGTCGTACTCTTTTGGGAATCCATCTGGATCCGTATCACTCCGGCGCTCGAACAGTACGTCGATGCTTTACCATTTGTACTGATGGTCGGACTTTCCGCGATGGGAGGCATGCTGTTTGCCTGGCGGCTTATTAAAGAGAAAATACTCGCCTAACCACGAACCAATTCGACGATTCTGCTCGCAACTTCTGCCGGTGATAATTCTTCGGTATCAACACTAAAATCAGCTGCTGCTTGATAAAGAGGGTCGCGTTGTTGTAACAATTGCCGGACTTCCGCAAGCCCACCGGTATTTGTCAAATTGGGACGGCGCTGACCGGTCAATGGATCGGTACTCATACGCTCAAAGATCGTTTCAGCACTGGCCGTAAGCCAAATCGTTATTCCGCGTCCCTGTAGAGCCTGGCGGTTTTCTTCTCGCAAAATAGCGCCTCCGCCAAGTGCGACGACTAGCTGCTCACGTGCCGCCAGCTGTTTTACAATCGCGGACTCGCGATCACGAAACCCGATCTCTCCTTCTGCCGCAAAGATTTCGGCAATGGTTAATCCTGCCTGTTGTTCAAGAAATACATCCGCATCGATCGACTCCATCGACAGGGCTGTGGCAACTTGATTTGCCACCGTCGTTTTACCCGTTGCACGATAGCCGGTTAGAAAAATATTCGTCATCCCAGCCAGCCTTTAGTATTTAGCTGACGAAATGGTACGGCGAAATGTTTCTCGCATGATATCTAATGGGGCTTCTTCACCCGTGAATAGCTTGAACTGTAACTCGGCCTGCCGAACAAACATTTCGACTCCTGTTACCGTTCGGCAATCGTGGTTTCGTGCTTGTTTGATTAGCAGCGTCTGTTCCGGATTATAAATCGTATCAAACACGATCATTCCTCGTGTTAACCCGGCTTCTTCAAACGGAGTGTCGTTCATATTGGGATGCATTCCGACCGGAGTACAGTTGACCAGAATATCCGCATTTGCAGAATGACGTTCTTCCCACGGAATCGCTGTTCCTTCCAGCTTGGCAGCCAGTTCGACAGCCTTCTCGTATGTCCGTGATGCCACTTGAATTTCCCCGCCACGATCTTTGGCACCTACTCCGATTGCCCGGGCAACGCCCCCTGCTCCAAGCAACAAAACGCGTTTACCAGCCATCCATTGCTCATCAGCATCTTCGCCGGCAGCATCCGCCAGGCTCACCATCGCTCCATAGAGATCCGTGTTGTAGCCAATGATTTCATCTTCGTCGAATATGACCGTGTTGACCGCTCCGATTTTCCTCGCGCCTGATTCAATTTTGGTAAGCGAGGCCATGACTTCCTGCTTATGGGGAATCGTGACGCTCAATCCTCGAATTCCTATTCCCGGAGCGTCGTCAATGAACTGATTGAGGTGATCCTTGGGAATTCGAAATGGTAGATAAACGCGATTCATATTCAAGAAATCAAAGCCGGCATTATGAATCACCGGACTCATGCTGTGTGCAACCGGATCAGCAATGACGCCATAGACCTCTGTCTCAGCATTGATCGACTCGTATCCATAAATACTGGTCATCTCTTGAAAACTCAATTGCCCGGGAGCAATCGTACGTTCGTGATGAAATGTCGCGAATGAAAAAGGAGCTCCAAATTTACCTGCCAAAATGCGGCTAGGCATTCCAATGTCTCCCATACATATCCCAATCGTTGGAATATCACTTTTATCCAATAGCTGTAAAACCCGAGTCACATCATGCGGTGAGTTGGCCATGCAGGCAATTTTGACGATGTCGGCATCCTTGCTGGCAAGCCGAGCATGTATCTCTTCAAGGTTTTCCGGAGTTTCATCGAAATCATGCATACTGATAATTCGCTTGGTATTACCATACCTGGGAATATCATCTGCGATTTCTTCTTCCAGATCGACGTAATCGG
>CEUY01130349.1_pt1 | contig 10773 bp, 8 predicted proteins | sample 361481 | NCBI WGS metagenome assembly CEUY01 (sample SAMEA2622737, study PRJEB7988) | marine metagenome | isolation source: saline water (ENVO:00002010), including
AGCAAAAACACTTTCGGGCGGCTGACAAGAGCCCGTGCAATCGCGAGTTGCTGCTGCTGTCCGCCGGATAAATTACCACCGCGGCGACTGCGCATTTCTTTCAGCACCGGGAAAACATCATAGACAAAATCTGGAATGGTTTTTTCTTCGACGGTCTCCATCCCGGCAAGAAGATTTTCCTCTACAGTGAGGTAAGGAAAGATCATCCGCCCCTGGGGGACATACGCCAACCCGGCTTCAACTCGCTTATGGCTAGCAAGGCTGTCGACATCAACGTTAGCGACCCGAATTGACCCTCTATCAACAGGCAACAACCCGATTAATGCCTTAATCAATGTCGTCTTGCCCATGCCATTTCTGCCCATCAGAGCCAGAGATTCCTTGGCAGCGATATGCAGACTGACATCTTCAATGATCCTGCTCTCCCCATAGGAGACGTGAAGTCCGGCAACCTCAAGTGCGTTCATAATCTTCAGGCTCCCAGATATACATCAATAACGCGTTGGTCTTTTTGTACGTCCTGCATGCGGCCTTCAGCTAGCATTTGTCCTTGATGCAGGACCGTAACGGTTTGCGCGATCTTCTCGACAAACGCCATGTCATGCTCTATCAAAATAACAGATCGTCCTTTGGAGACAGAGCGCAAAAGATCTGCCGTCGATTCCCGTTCTCTCGCACTCATCCCCGCGACCGGTTCATCCAATAACAACAATTCCGGATCCTGCATCAACAACAAACCGATCTCCAACCATTGTTTTTGCCCATGAGAAAGAACACCTGCCTTCGAATCTAACTCATCCGTCAGGAAAATCTGCTCGGCTACACCATTAATTTTCTCTACCAGCTCAGCAGAGGACTTGAAGAATAATGACCCGACAACGCTTCGTTTTTCGGGATAAGAGATTTCCAGGTTTTCATATACCGTAAGATCCTGGTAGATCGAAGGCGTCTGGAATTTACGACCAATTCCCGCCCTTGTGATTTGATATTCGATCATGCCGGTGACATCTTGGCCTTTAAAGCTAATCGAGCCACTGTCCGGTTTCGTCTTGCCGCAGATCAGATCCAGTAACGTAGTCTTCCCGGCCCCATTAGGGCCTATCACCACACGCAGCTCGTCCTGCCGAACCGAAAAATCCAGGCTATCGAGCGCCTTGAATCCATCAAAGGAAACGGTGAGCCCATTGACCGATAGAATGTCGTCCATCGCCTGCTTACCGTCCAGATTTACTTCCACCACGGAAGTGGTCAAGGATACCCACTAGCCCTTTCGGCAAAAACATAACAACGATGACGAACAAAGCTCCGATAAAATAAATCCAGTATTCGACGAAATTTTCCGAGAAGAATGTCTTCGCCAGATTGACCAAAAACGCGCCGTAGACCGCTCCGATCAGAGAAAGACGCCCTCCGACCGCCGCATAGATCACCATTTCAATCGACGGAATAATTCCGACCAGCGCGGGTGAGGCTAGCCCAATCTGGATTGTGAACATGGCACCGCCGATAGCCGCGAAGAGCGCAGCAACCGCAAACACAAAGGCCTGAAACATTGCAGAGTCATAGCCTGTAAAGCGAACCCTGTCTCCACCGTCACGAATGGCAACTAATACTCGTCCGAGACGGCTTCTAAGTATGAACTGTCCCACCGCGACAATACAAAGCAGCAAAACTGCCGTAATGAAATACATCACGAGCTTCGCCCGGTCATTGTCAAGATCCAAACCGAGGAAGGTTTTAAAGTCCGTGATTCCGTTAATGCCGCCAGTAAATCCTTGTTGCCCAATGATTACGATCGCCATAATGGCGGAGACAGACAGCGTTACGATAGCGAAATACACACCACTTACGCGACGACGGAAGTTCGCATACCCTAGGAGGAACGCCAGCGCTGCAGGAATGATCAGGATAGCGGGAATCGTAAACCAGACATGGTGAAAGGGTTCCCACCACCAAGGCAGTTTCTCGACACTATTCCAGGCCATGAAATCTGGCAATCCCGCAGTACCAAAAAAAGCCGCCAGTTGGGTTCCAGAGGATGAATCCGCATTCGCGGCGCTCTCCAATTTAAGAAACATGGCCATCATGTAACTACCCAGACCGAAAAAGACCCCTTGTCCGAGACTGAGGACACCCCCATAACCCCAAAGAAGCACGATTCCAACCGCGGGGAAGGCAAAACAGAGATACTTCGCAGCCAGTCCTAGACGGAACGTATCCAATGCCAGCGGAAGCACAACAAGAGTAAATACTGCAAGAATGATCAGACCGAACCGTTCGAGAAAACCGACAAAAGCGTTACCGCTTGAACTTTTTACTGCACCCTTCACGTCAGCGTCGCACCCGGGTCGCAAAGAGGCCATTCGGACGGAAGTAAAGCACAACGATGACCATCAGCAGTATCAGGGCTCTTGCCATGGAGCCGCTCAGAAAATACTCGGAAAGACCTTGAAACTGCCCGATGAGGAATGCCGCGAATACCGTGCCCAGCAGGCTCTCCACGCCTCCAAATACGACCACAATGAACGTATCGACAATGTAAGCCTGGCCCGTATCCGGCGCAGTCGACGCCAGCATGGTGAAGGAACTTCCGGCAATTCCGGCCAGACCACACCCAAGCGCAAAAGTAAAAGTGTCCACCCTCTTCTGATTGATCCCCACGGCGCCACTCATCTCCCGGTTCTGCGTGACAGAACGAATCAACAGTCCCGCCCTGGTTTTATAGAGCAGTAGGTAAACGAGCAACCCGGTCACAATCGCGAGCCCGATGATAAATAGTCGACTGAGGGGGAATGCGACAACATCGGTAATCTCCCAGGCGCCCTGCAACCAAGACGCGGTGGGGACTTCGACGGGACGCGGATTGATAAACTGGCGATAAACCTGCTGAAGAATCAGCCCGACACCCCAGGTTGCAAGAAGCGTATCGAGAGGTCTTTTATACAGAAATTGAATAAGCCCTTTCTCTAGCACAATTCCAAATAAAAATGTCACACAGAAGGCTAGAAAGATACCAACCACAAAATACACTCCCATCCAGCCTGGAAAGAAGGTTTCAAAGAGAATCGAAGTGCCATACGTAACGTATGCGCCCATCGCCATCAGTTCCCCGTGGGCCATATTAATTACGCCCATCAGACCGAAGACGATCGCAAGGCCCAGCGCCATCAACATTAAAATTGTAAAGATGCTTAGGCCAGTGAACGCCTGCATCGCAAAAACTTCAAGAGTCATTGCGTCCTCATCCCGTGTCTCGTCTTATGGACCGCTCCCATGCTAAATCTTAGAGGGCCCCTGAAAATCAAGGGGCTGCTCCCGAGAGCAGCCCCTCATTTTCAAACAGCAAATATAACCAAATTTTACTTGGCTATGTTAGCTCCCAAAAATTAAACCACTTTGGGGAACGGATCCGGCTCGATGAGATCTGATTCATAAATCATATTGACCTGACCGTCAGGCAGGAACTCACCTACCCGTGCGTACTTCCAGAGATGGTGATTGTCTTTATGGAATTTGACGCTTCCTTCCGGACCATCTATTGGCAGTTCGGATGAGGCAGCGATAACGTCTTGAACAGCAAAACTCCCCGCCTTTTCGCAGGCATCCTTCCAAAGATAAACGCCGGTATATCCGCACGCCAACGTGTCTCCCGTTACCCGATCCTGACCGTACTTCGCCTTGAACGCAGAAACAAACTTTTTATTCGCCGGGTTATCCAAGCTCTGGAAATAACCCATCAGCGTCAGGCTGCCCGCTGCATTTTCACGTCCGATACCTGATACCTCTTCTTCAGAGACCGCAAGCGAAAGCACAGTGATATCCGGATCATCGATAATGCCAGCCGCCTTCATCTGCTTGAAAAAGGCTACGTTACTGCCTCCGACCACGCAGTTAAGAACAACCTTGGGCTTAGAAGCTTTAATCTTGTTGATAGCTGACGACCATTCGATGTGACCTAGGGGATAGAAGGTCTCACCAAGAGACTTGCCACCCAGTCGTTTCAAGGTCATGTTCGACAATTTAATCGTCGTGCGTGGCCAGATGTAGTCTGACCCCACCATGTAGAAGGTATCGCCCTTGTTCTTGACCAGCCATTCTGTTGCCGCGATAGACGACTGCGTGGCTTCCTGAGCGGTGTACATGATATTAGGCGAGATTTCCAGGCCTTCGTAATAGGTCGGGTAGTACAGCAGTCCCTTCATCTTTTCGAAGACGGGAAGGACCGCCTTTCTCGACGCTGACGTATAACAACCCTGAACCGCCGCAACCTTATCCTTGCCGATCAGTTTTTTTGCCTTCTCGGCAAAAGTCGGCCAATCGCTTGCCCCATCCTCAATCACGGCCTCGATCTGATGACCCATTACGCCGCCCGCAGCGTTGATCTCCTCAACAGCCAGCATCTCGGCGTCGACCACTGATTTCTCCGCGATGGCGATGGTTCCGGTCAGGGAGTGCAGAATTCCCATTTTTACCGTGGATGCAGCACTCGCACCTCGAGGCCAGATAAATGGCGCCGGAATTGCCCCCGCAACCGCTGCTGCTACACCTGACTTGATAAATTGTCTTCTTTTCATTGATATCCTCCTTGTTGTTGCACGTTACAACGTGTTCAGACCAATAACCGCTTCACAACTTACTAAGTGAACAGTCGAAACCGATTCACTCCTTTACAGATGAATCCCTAATTGGGATAAGTCCCATCGTACCTACAACTTACCCTACTAGTCCACAAAACTCCAATTCTCTTATCTTTCATACTATTCACTTATAAGGTTATAAGATTAGTTTTATTTGATCACTCACTGATAACTCTCACGTCTTCCTGCGTGCGGCGTCATTAACATTACGACGCCACACCCGAAATAAAATAAGTCTATACTTATTAATCAATTTTTATTCATAAGTTCTACGCCACACACTCTCTTCATTTATCCTTCAGTGAACAAAGGAGCATTCCTCAAAGGAATTATCTTATCTTGAGCTAACCCATCGAAGACCGATCTTCAACTCAGTTAAAGGCCATACCCGATTTAAAATTGACTAGATAGTGCATCTCCAGAATGCTAACGTCTTGATCTATTCCTCCGAGACTGGGCTCTGGCCCAACGGCAGCAATTTGTCTATAGTCTGCTGAAGGCTAATGCTCAGGTCGGTGAATAAATCCTGGTCTTCAATGGTGTGTGGCGCCGTCCCCATTGTTGCACTGACTTCTTTGATCAGAGGCGCGGTTAAATCTCAATGTAGTTAGTTAAATCGTCGAGAGACTGTTTGTACCAGACAACATTAGGAGGAGTTAAATATGTATCACGGTGATATTGGAAGCAGTAACGACACAGTCGGAACAGCGGTGGTGAATTACAAGATGCCGAGGCTTCACACGAAAGCGGACGTACTTGAGAATTGCCAGAAAATTGCAGACATGGTCGAGGGTATGAAGGTTGGCTTACCCGGCCTTGATCTCGTTATCTTCCCTGAATATTCCACCCACGGAATCATGTACGATGAAAAGGAGATGTACGAGACGGCCTCTGCGTGCCCAGGCGAAGAAACCGAGATATTCGGGCAGGCCTGCCGCAATGCCAAAGTCTGGGGGGTTTTCTCCCTGACCGGGGAGCGCCATGAAGACCATCCGAACAAAGCCCCCTATAACACCCTCATCCTGATGAACGATCAGGGTGAAGTCGTGCAAAAGTATCGCAAGATCATGCCTTGGGTCCCGATCGAAGGATGGTATCCCGGCAACTGCACTTATGTCTCTGACGGCCCCAAGGGTCTGAAGGTCAGTCTCATTATCTGCGACGACGGAAACTATCCGGAGATCTGGCGTGACTGCGCCATGAAAGGTGCAGAGTTAATCGTTCGTTGCCAGGGCTATATGTATCCGGCCAAAGAACAGCAGGTCACAATGGCCAAAGCCATGGCTTGGGCGAACAACTCATACGTGGCCGTTGCCAACGCTACCGGTTTTGACGGTGTCTACTCATATTTCGGTTACTCCGCCCTTATCGGTTTTGACGGACGGGTACTCGGTTCATGCGCAGAAGAGGAAATGGGTATCCAGTTTGCCCAGCTTTCCGTATCAGCCATTCGCGATGCACGAAAAAATGGTCAGTCAAACAACCACCTCTTCAAACTGGTGCACCGCGGCTACACCGGTATGATCAATTCGGGTGACGGTGATCGCGGTGTCGCCGAATGTCCTTACGAGTTCTACAGCAAATGGGTAAACGATCCGGAAGGAACCCGCGAGATGGTAGAAGCCCTGACTCGTGAGACTGTCGGGACGGAGGAATGCCCGATGGATGGCATCCCGAACAAAAAGACAGCGCACCGCTAACGTCCTGTTCTGAGTTCAATAATAAAACGAGGCGACCTGCAGGGTCGCCTCGTTTTTTTGGCATAATGATTGCGCTATGTGGGCGAGAAGATAGCAAGTCCGGACAATTCTTTTATACGATCAGTGAGTTCATCGGGATCCGAGACTGGGGGAAAGCAGGTATTCCCAACGCAAACATAAGCACTGCATTCGCCATTTACCATGGTCTTTGCGTGGGCCGGATGGGCGTTGCTTAATTGTTCACAAATCTCTGGCGTTGCGGGTATCACCATGAGATTCGGAGGGGCAGTTTGACGCGCGGCGTGGATCAAAGAAGAACGCTGTCTGTCGTTGTCAGGCCCAATTATTGACACGTGGAAAATATTTTCTAGCAATTCTGAGTTGTTGATCAGCGTTGCCATTACTAGATAGTGCCCTGGAATCTCTTCGGCAAATGTACTGAGAATAGATTCTGCCCGACTTCGGTAGACGTCATCACCGACGATAGAGAAAAGTCTGGATAGGACGCCCACCATCGTTCCGTTGCCTGAGGGGGTCGCGGTCTCGCGAGCGGTGGAGTACCCGAATTTTGATGCAGATTCCTTTGAGAGCAAATACCCACCGTGCTCCGAATAACAATAACCTGACTCTAATTCGCTAACCCAGTTAATCACATCGGTTACGAAACGATCGTCCCCAGTGAGCTCGTATAGGCTTAATGCCGCTTGGGCCATGTTTGCATAGTCATCGAGCATTGCTGCTCCATAGGGTTCACTATTGATAGCGCAATGAGCGAGTAAAGACCCATCTTCAGCCGCTAACGAACTGATATATTGGTAGGTATCAATCGCGACATCAAGCCAGTCGAGTCGATTGAACTGAGCACCGGCATCAGCTAAACATCTGATCACAAGACCATTCCAGTCGGTTAACACTTTGTTATCTTTGCCGGGAGGAAGTCGGTGATCTTGAAGCTCTGAAAACCTTTTCAGTATCTCACTTATCAAAGAGACCTCATTTGGTGAACTGGCGTACCTTTTATCGGCCTTATTGACAAGAAATGTCTGGGTTACCGGATCAATTTGGCAAAAATTCAGTAATTGGTTGGCCAATTGACTGTTGTCCTGGATAGTTTTCTGGAGTTCTTCGTTTGTGCAAGTGTAGAAGACCCCCTCTGCGAAGACATTTGGATCACATTGGGTAGGGCTATCCGCAGACAGACTCGATGCGAACCCGCCAGAGGAAAGTTGCATCTCGCGAATAAGCCATTCGCAGGTTCGAGTGGTGCAGTCTTCAAATATTGGGAGGGGTTCAAATTTGTGGACGGTGCTCAATAAACTAACAAGCAGAGCGTTGTCATATAGCATCTTTTCGAAATGAGGTACCGACCAGGCGTCATCAACCGTATATCGGAAAAATCCACCACGAACATGATCAAAAAGTGAGCGATTACAGATACTCGATAGAGTCTCGATGACAGCGGTTCGATAATTTGAATGCCCGGTACGAAGATGTGCAGACCACAAATTTTCGATCAGGCCGGTCTGGGGAAACTTTGCGTCCTGACCGAAACCTCCATATACAGGATCGAAATTTTCAAGGATTCCGTTGGATACGAAATTAAGAAGCTCATTTGAAATAGCGCCGACTGATGTACTTGCAGCCTCGCGACGAATCTGGGCTAATAGATCACTGCCCTTTTGCTTTGCATCTTCCGGAGAGGCTACAAAGATTTGGGAGGCGTTTGTGAGAAAATCTTTAAACGCCGGTAATCCATGCTTTGGTACTGGCGGGAAATAGGTGCCCCCAATGTAGGGCTCAAGGTTTGGGGTTAAGATTATTGTCAGCGGCCACCCGGGCCTGCCACCGAGAGATTCCAACGCAGACTGGTAGATTGCATCTATATCGGGTCGTTCCTCTTTGTCTAACTTAATGCAAAAAAATAAGTCATTCATCAGGTCGGCCGTTGAAGAATCCGAAAAACTTTCTTCAGCCATAACGTGACACCAGTGACAGGCCGAATATCCGATAGATAAAAGAATCGGCTTACCTAATTGGCTTGCCGACTCCAGTGCTTGGTCGTTCCAAGGTTGCCACCACACTGGATTCATGGCATGTGCCAGCAAATATGGACTCTTCTGAGTGGATAATTGATTCTTCAAAGGATTCCCCCAGGCTACGTATTGATAAAAAAAATGTTACAGATGTAACATTGCGGATATACAATGACGTTACAATTGAAACACTGTGGTAGTCAAGCCGGGAGCCGGTAGCTGAGTATGATCTTCGGCCTGGTGGCCGATCGGTGCGGATTAATCTCGAGCGCAAGTATTCCGGAAGAATAGTCATTCCAAAAGCCTTGCTTGCTAATGTAGGAGTCACAATGGGTAATGTCGAATCAGATGCCGAGGGTCAAAGGGTAGACGAGCCCTACTATCGTGTTCACGTTTTCTGTTGCGTTAATGAAAGGCCAGCATCCCACTGGCGTGGATCTTGCGCAAACCAGAACTCTAGAGAATTGTGTGACTATATGTGCAGATTGGGGATGGCTCTTGGATTGCATGAGATCAGAATCAATCAATCAGGCTGTCTAAATAGGTGTGAGTTAGGCCCGACTATGGTTATCTATCCTGGGGGTACCTGGTATACCTATCGTACAGAGAAGGATGTGGAGGAGATACTCCGGTCTCACGTCATGAAAGGTCGTCGTGTCGAGCGCCTTCTGCTTAGTAACACCGATGGAGTTCGGCACTGAATTCGAGAGGACGGGTCGTTTGAATATACAAAAGAAACACTTTTTGAAATGCATCTGGTAGAAGAGTCTGTTAATAAAAACTTGTTACTGGACTTCGTAGGGTTCGCGCGAATTTAAAAGGCGTTAAATTGAGCTCTAAACTGCCAAAAAAAAACACCCAACCACTGTTGGGTGTTTTTTTGAATGGCCCTTACCCCTCGCGTTTAGTAGAGCAGAGTAATAGGTCTGAAAGTCATTCTGTCTAATTCGCGGGTCCTAAAGATAGCGATTTTCTGCTTTTAGAATTCCGCGTTCCATCAATAAGCCCTTCTATCAGTTGCTTAATGTCAAGTCACTTGGCTTCACGCCAGCTAGCATGATGTCAGCGTAGGCTGTCAGATGGTCAAAGAATTCATGATTTTCAAATTCATGCAGTTGACCGCTTTCTTTGAGAAAGTTTGCACGAAGTTTCGCCTCTAGTTTTGAGTCAAGACGGTTAAAGCCAATAAGCCTCGGGCTATGGGTATGAACGGTGATCGCTGGGGATCGAAAGTCTTGGTTCAGAAGGGAGTAATCGTCCAGATGGTCGATCCATTCGTCGATGACGTCATGCCATTTGCTCAACGCTTCGCCTGGCAGAACCTGCACCCCTGGATGAGTAAATTTGGCGAGATTATAGTAGGTCCAATCTTGCGAGTCGTTAAGCGCCTGAGTCAACGAGGTGCCATGATGCGCGACCGCGAAACGCATGAACGCATCCTGAGAGAACTTATTAGTCACATCCTGACGAAAACGGTCTCGTACGGCCGGAGTCCCGATTTCAGGGAATGATCCGTCGTTGTTTCTATCCGTATATGCTGTCAGTCGTTGCCACGAGTGTTCAGTATTTACGATGATCATTCCTCCATTGAAAGCGGTCGAATCAAAAAACCTTTCAGCGGTGGAACGTAGTCCGGAGCTGCGGTCGGCATCTCCACTGTGTGGTAGCTGCATAACGCCTAACACATCTGCCGAGGTGAGTTGATTGTTCAGCTGCTCGGCGCACTCCTCAGCCATGCCAGCTCCGGCTTGCCCGGCCGCATTGAAGCAGACCATAACGCGAGCGGGTAATTCCCCTTCATTTACAACCTTGGCCGCAGTGGAAATGGCACTTTCTGCATCAGCGATCGAAGTCGCGGCAACGGACTCGAAGGAAAAGCGGTCCTCAGGGATGTTACGGGTGCGTAGCCTCTCGTAAAAGCCCTTGGCGTAATCTTGAACCCGGGTTGGCTGGGCACTGAATGCGCTCTGATCTTCTTGGGGCGTATCGATTACGGTGATTGCGAGTCGCGCCCTGGGATCCTCGAGAATGTCTTCAATTTCTCCGGTTCGGAGCAACCCATCTGCGTACCCAGCACCGGTCCGACCGATGCCGATCGCGTGCAAACAGTAACTTCCATCCGGGACTTTCTGCTCTGACATGGTTCCTACCTCCTTTGTAATCGTTGAGTTTTTGTTTTACCTATCAGCGTCAGACCTAGACATCCGAGATGTAAGTCTACGGTGTCACATTTTCTGAGCTAACTAGGCAAATTGTAACAAAAACAGTGACATAAGCAATAAAAAAGATAACTAAAGACAACGACTGGATGAATTGTCTCTTATCAGGTATCCTGCTGCAATCTGTACATGAGGGTAAGGGAGCGCGCGTTGGATCAGGCCCGTCGAAAAGGGTCGTACGCAC
>CEUY01163825.1_pt1 | contig 10758 bp, 8 predicted proteins | sample 361481 | NCBI WGS metagenome assembly CEUY01 (sample SAMEA2622737, study PRJEB7988) | marine metagenome | isolation source: saline water (ENVO:00002010), including
GCAGTTGCGATCTCAGCCTTTAGCGATTCAAGTTTGGCAGAATTCTTATCATGTCCTGCGAATTCTTCCTTCAATAAAGAAATAGTCCTGTCGACTTGGTCCTGAGTGATCTCTTCATTCTGAATAGCTGTTTGGATTCTGGCTTCTAATTCTTCGATATTAATCTCAGCAGTAATAGAATCCACTGTCGCAAGAGGATCAGTTTGAGTTCGGTTGGGATCATCCGCGTAGAGAGGGGAACAAGCCACAGTCGCTAGGCCCATGGGGAGTATCAGCATCCCTGCTAATATGAGTTTTATGTTTCTTAAACGAATCATTTTCTTCTCCAGATAGTATTATCCAATAACTTGATAGGAAAAGACTAGTAAAGTTTTATGAAAATACTATGTGATATTTTTAAGAAAACTCTAAGAATTAAAAGAAATCAATACAGATAGACTTGATAACAGAATCTTGAATTTCATTTTAATGAAATCCGATAATGCTTGAGCAAGTATATTCTAATTATCGTCAGGTAAAAATATATGGGCATCTTTGAAAGGTATCTTTCGATCTGGGTTGGGTTATGCATAGTTGCTGGGGTACTGCTTGGTAATATGCTTCCTGAAATTTTCCAGCATATCGCTAAAATTGAATACGCCCACGTCAATCTAGCAGTAGCTCTATTGATATGGATAATGATTTACCCCATGATGGTGCCAATAGATTTCTCGTCTATTAAGGATCTTAAGAGCAAACCTTCAGGTCTTATCCTCACCCTAATCGTTAATTGGCTTATCAAACCTTTTACCATGGCTGCCCTTGGATGGCTTTTCTTCAAGGTCATATTTGCTGGTTTGGTAGATACAGATACCGCTACTGAATATATCGCAGGAATGATTCTTCTTGGTGTAGCACCTTGCACTGCAATGGTATTTGTGTGGAGCCAACTAACCAAGGGGGACCCTAATTACACCTTAGTGCAAGTGTCTGTTAATGACGTAATAATGATATTTGCCTTCGCCCCCATCGCAGGTTTACTACTTGGTGTAAGTGACATTGAGGTCCCATGGAACACCTTATTTTATTCGGTTATTCTCTATGTGCTTCTACCTCTAGTGGCTGGGGTTATAACCCGAAAAATACTTGAGAAATCCAAAGTAAAAGGCCGTCTCGCCGTTTTCTTGACTGCTTTAAAACCTTGGTCCATATTAGGGCTTTTACTAACCGTAGTTTTACTTTTCGGCTTCCAAGCCGAACTGATTTTGAAGAAACCTCAGGCCATCGTACTAATAGCTGTTCCCCTTTTAATTCAAACCTACGGGATTTTTGCTTTGGCATATGGTTCCGCAAAAATTTTAAAGATAAAACACAATATTTCCGCTCCTGCCTGTTTGATTGGAACCTCAAATTTTTTTGAGCTTGCGGTAGCAGTTGCAATATCTCTTTTTGGACTTAATTCTGGAGCAGCCTTAGCAACCGTTGTTGGAGTGCTTGTCGAAGTTCCCGTGATGTTTTCATTAGTGTACTTAGTCAATCGCACAAAGCATCTATTTCCTGAATAATAAAACTGTCTTAATTGCTCTTCTGCTCCCAAAGTCCTAATATGCAACTTATTGCGGGAACCAATAGGTAAAAGAGGTAATCTGAAATGGCCACTCCAGGAACAGAAATAGTAGAACTTGAAACGGGTGTATTTGCCCGGTTGCACGAAGGATTAACAAATGCCGGAATCATTATTGGAGATGACAGTGTTTTAATAATCGATTCTTTAAGGGTTCCTTCCTTCGCGAGAGATTTGATCAAAGACGTCAAAGATATTACCGATAAACCAATCAAATTTGTAATAGACACTCATTCACATTGGGACCATTCATGGGGTAATGAGGAATTTCCTGATGCCACGATCATTGGCCATAAAAACTGCTATGCGGAAATGATCGATGTTGAGTGGAACGACGAGTGGAGACGGAAGGTAGTAGGTTCAGGTGATCCTTGGTCCGAAGAAGGAAACATAGTCACTATTACCCCACCCAACATGACATTTGAAACAAGTATGCAATTATATTTTGGTGGTAGGGAACTAAACCTTTTGTACTTTGGACGGGCCCATACTAGTGGCGACACTTATATTCATTTGCCCAAGGATAAAATCGTCTTCACTGGTGATGTCGCACAAGATGGTGGCGTACCATATTTGGGAGATTCTTATCCCGCAGACTGGCCTGAAACAGACAATAAGTTGGCCTCTTTGCCGATAGAAAGATTTATGTCAGGTCATGGTCCCATCGGAGATCATCATGCTCTTGAAGAAGCTCGAGATTTTATCCATAACTTGGTAAATTCCCTGAACTCTGCCATATCTGATGGTCAAAATTCGGATCAGGCCAGCGAATCCGTGATTAAGGAACTAACACCCCAATATGCTAGCTGGCGGTCCTTTGACCGGATTGGTGAAAACCTTCCTGGTGTTTATAGAAAACTCAAAGTTTGAACCCTATAGATGTCCAATCCAGATACCGGTGATTTAATTACCAGAGATGAGGAAAAAGCCGGGTTTTACAAATGGTTGGTATACGGGCTTTTCGTAACGTGTAATACTTTTGGGTTTCTTGTCGCTAACACCATTGGAATTTTACTCCCTTCTATAAGCGCGGATCTACATTTAACACCAACACAGCAGGGTATGTTGAGTTCAGCGCCTTACTGGGCAAATGTTGTCTTGATGATAATAATTGCATTGTGGGTTTCTCAATTCGCTCCCAAATTGTTAACGCTGGTAACGCTAGTCCTAGGTGGCTTATTAATCTTGTCTCAAGCATGGGCTCAAGGGTTCATCGGTATTTTCCTTGCCCGACTCCTCTTCGGAATAACGATGATAGTAAGAGAGCCTGCTAGGGCTCTATTAATAAAACAATGGATTCCGCAGCGACAGGTTAATCATGCGGGAGGAATTTCTAATCTGCTTTTCGGAATAATGGTCAGCGGAGGAGTATTACTAATCCCTTCGTTACTAGATTATTTTGAAGGTAATTGGCGAAACGTTATGCTCACATTTGCTTCCATATTCTTCACTCTTGCTTTGGTTTGGACAATTCTCGGAAAAGAAAATCCCGTTAAGGAATCTGACTCCATTAAGCAATTTAGTGAACTCGAAATATTCAAACGCGTTTTAAGCTTTAAGGATGTTTGGTTCGCAGGGATTGGTTTTATGGGGGCGCTGATGTCCTTTGCATCGTTCAACAGCTTCCTACCCACTTTATTTGTAGATCTTTACGATATAAGCCTTGCCAAGTCAGGACTCATCATTGCTCTTTACATCCTGCCAGGTGGGATTTCAGGACTCATTTTCGGATTCTTGTCTAAATCCTCAGGATCTAGGAGTGCGATCTTGATGGCCGCAGGGACAATTATTACTATGAGTTTCCTAAGTATGACTTTCATAGACAGTTATTACATGTTGATTGGAATAGCTATCGTAAATGGAATAGCTTGGGGTTTTTTCCCTTTGTTATTTATGGTTCCTTTTCACATTAAAAATATCCGTCCTAGAGAAATTGCAGTATCATCTGCAACTGTAATGACGATGGCTGCGGTAGGATCTTCAATAGGACCAACTCTTACAGGGTTTTTACAGGAATCACTAGGTAGCTTGGAAACTTCACTAAGGTTTATGGCTTTTTCACCCTTAACACTTTTGATAGCAGGATTCCTTATAAGGAAAACACCTCAAAGTCATTGAGCTACCACACCTTGAATTATTAGTTCAACCATTTTCAATCAGTCTCGACTTTCATTCCAAGGACAATCGCAACTAACAGGACTAATATTCAAAATCTTTAATCCAAGAAACTTTGGCCTCTAACAACTCACTGCTTGTGCAAGAAGATAAATCTTTGTCTATTATTAGCAGGTTTTCATCTATCGATTCGGGAACCTGACTTTTTCCTGAAATTCTCGCACTATAGCTGGTTAGCATTTTCAATGCTTCACAAACTGTTACTCTCTCTTTACTGTTTACAACCGAGCCGGAACTCGTCCGACGTGTTACTGCAGAATATATAGCTTTAATAGGATCTGGTTTTGTGACAGGACAATCGGAAGAAGAAGCAACAACAATTCCCGCACGCAACAAACTTTTTATTCTATAGAGTTTATCTATTGGAGTTTCCATTTCAGCATTTAGATAGCCATCACCTCTATCGTATATAAAGGATGGTTGAGTAGACACATTTAAAGAAATTTCAGACATTCTCTGAATTTGATCATCCCTCAATTCAGATGCGTGTTCTACCCTATCTCCCATAAGAGAGTCTTCAGATAAAACGTCGATGACCTTATCTGTGGAATCCATCTCCACGGAATGGATTGCGACAGGGAATCCCGACATGTGGGATTCTTTGACGATTTCTTTAAGAGCGTTTTTATCAGGATAAATACCTCCAGAGGACCCTGTCAGCATTATCTTCACTGGTCCCAGTGAAACACCATTGTGGTTAGATTTATACGTCATACCCAAATCCGTAAAATCTCTCAGAGAGTCGAATCCCGGCATGAATGAAAGGTTCATATATGGCGCATATTTTTCCAAACTCTCGGATAACAACTCATATCTCGCAATGTCATTAAGATGAGTAGCGTCGGTCAGATTATTGATTCCATTGGCATAAATAGCATCTAATGCAGCCTCTATTCCCCTTTGAAGTTCCAATCCGTCTATTAGAGGCAACCTTCCATCTAAATAACCTACTGCCTCAAGGAAAACCCCGTTTAATTTACCGTCAGACAACCTTCGCCCAAATGTGACACCCTTAGGTTCATCAGTTGATTCCACAATTCCGCCTAAATCCAGCGCCGCCGAATTCAAAATCTGAGCATGACCGGATCGTGTTTGAATTCTCAGAGGCCGGTCCGGGACAGCCTCATCGAGTAAAGTTCGGTCAACTTGAAAGCCTTGTTCATCGTAAATAAAATTATTGTCTATTCCACTCACGCGTACCAAGGCAGAATTAGACTGAGAAGCAGCAGCCTTCCTAAGTAACATAATAAGACTGTCTCTTGAAGGGTTATCTAGCTCAATATCGTACGTTCCAAAATTTGCAGCATAGCTTAAAAGATGGGTATGAGTATCATGAAATGGTGGCGTTACAGTCCAACCACTAGCATCTATTTTTTTTATGCTAGTCCAGTTAAATGTTTCTGCACTTTCTCGAATCTGAATAGAGTCTTTCTCAGAGGAGTCAATCAAAAGTGATTTAACCCGCCTAAATTTCAATCCGTCAAATACTGTAGGGTTGGAAAGTAACACCACTTTCCCAGGTTCAGCCATTGAACTCGCCAAACAGGTTTACTGTATAACTGATCTAGAGGACGCTTCAATCCTTCGGACCACTATTTTGGAGCGATCCATCATAGCTGGAATTTTGGGCCCTATCTCGTTTTTCCAGGTGTCACTTTCATAGACTGCTGCGTACAAATTTTCCCTTTCTTCCTCGCTTTCGAACCGTCTCAGCCAGATATATAAATCTTCTTCCTCCTGACCTGTGAAACTGCCCAAAATAACCATTCCTTTTGAAACCTGAAAAGGAATAATTTCCTCCTCCATAAATTTTACCCAATTATCTCTCTGTCCGTCGAGACAGCGATATTCCCTAAGTTCGAAAAACATTTTCCCTCCTGAAATCCAATTAATTTTATTAAAAACGATTCTTCAATTAGCGGAGCTACCCATAGAAAATACTAAAAGGCTAGATGCCGCATAAAGAGCTAATAATACAACACATTCCAAGGTGACGATCCGGCCAAAAGAAACCCTTGCCTTACTAATAACTGGTACCAATACTGCAGTGGTCATTAGGATGGCTATGATAGCTGTAACAGTATGGACCGGTGAAACGACGCTCCATAGTGGCCCATCCGTGTATGCAACATCATCTAAAAACAAAACAAATCCCATGTTGAACAAATTACTCCCGAGTAAATTTGTTATCGCCAATTCAGGAGCCATTATTCTTATAGCCGCCATTGATGCCGCCAATTCAGGTAGTGACGTACTAAGGGCCAGGAATTGAGTCCCCATAAAACTTTTCTCCCATCCCATCTTGTCTGCAAGGCTATCCCCTGTGTGGGCCAAAAAGTAAGCAGCAACTACGACGATGAGAGCAGACGTAGCATAAACGAAGGTTGCTTTGGTCAAACTAGCCGAGGCATAGATATTCTGTTCTTCATAGGAACCAGAATCCTGCTCTTCTTTAAAGATAGCGAACAAGGCCGCCACGAAAACAACTATAAGAACCAGGGAGATTGGGCTAATGGGCCATGTTTCGGCCAATCTTAAATTATCGTGAATCAGTATTCCAATACCACCCAGGGATATAACCACTACTGACAAAACTCCCACGAGAGCCGGGGTACTACCTAAAGAACTGAGTAATGGGCCCCTACGCCACATAAGATCGAGCAACCCGATAATCAAAAGATTAAAAAGATTACTTCCAAATGCATCCCCCGCAGCGAGATCCGCTCCATCTGCTCCTCCAACTGACAGTACCGAACTTACCCCCGTAGCCAATTCAGGAAGTGATGTGGCTGTTGCCAGTAAAACCACACCAACGAAAGATCTACCTAGACCCGTCTTAAAAGCTATGATATCCGCATTTTTTGTGAGTTGAGTGGCTGAGATAAGAATCGTTCCAGCTAACGCTGCTAAAACACACCAAAGAACGGGCAATGACAGAGTTTCCAAAATAAATCTCCACTTGAGGTTATATACATTAAAGGGACAATATCTTAAAAGGGCGCACTCGGTCCGGTTTCTACGATATTATTTAGTAGAAATCAAAAGATCTGTTCGATTTCTCCATTTTTTCAAAAATCTACCGTAATTTTTTTTGCTTAATTCTTCTCGCTCACCTTGTGACAAAGCAGTCCAACCTCTATGCTCGTGCAATTCCATTGGTAAGGTGTGGTCGGCTACTATCGAATATCCCCTTTCTTTGAACTGGAAACTGAAATCTAGATCCAAATTTCGATAGTATCTGAATGACTCTCTCATAAGCCCTACTTTTTCTAAATCGCAACGTCTCAACGCAAAACAGTATCCTTGCATCGCATCCATGTTCCCCGACTCACCATCACCATCATGAAAATGCAGTAGATCCTTTGTCCGGAGTCCGGCCAGACCTACTATGCCTACAGTAGAAGGGATCAACAGTTCGTGAATTCTATCTATAAAAGGCCCTTTGATTTCAACACTGGGATCCAGCAGAATCAAAATTTCACCTCTAGCAATTTTAAGTAAAACATTTTTGGCAGAGCCATCTCCAAGTGTATGGTCGGCGTGCACTACTTTGAGATTTGAATACTTTCCACTCATCTCTTCAAGCAATTCACCAGTGGAATCTGAGGACCCATTATCGACGACAATTATTTCCGTCTTATCGGATTCTGTCCATTCCAACACACTAGATATGCATCGTCTTGTATCATCTGGATATCCTGTCACTACCACTCCAATAGTGGTCGGAATTAGCGACTCTTCGGCAATACTGGAAAAAACTTCTGAGGATGAGGATATTGTTTTCCACTTGTCCTCTCTAATTTCTGATGCGTTTTTTGTGCGAACAATGGAATGGTTATCAGAGTCTTCTATCAGATATCCTTCAGCTTCCATTTCATCTCGTATCAAGTCAGATTCTTCGTAATTTGAGGAATCCCTAAGAGAGTTACGTTTCCTAGATTTGCATACTATTACATCCGGCAAATCATACATGTCTGGAGTAGAATCTAAGCCTAGGCCCATTAATTTGTCGATTCTTCGTAGGACCTCAGCCTTCCCGCTGTTAGAAATATCTGACGATTCAACTAATCTCCAAACAGCATCCAACAAACCAGGCATATCTAAGTCTTCACAAACTTTATTAATAAACCTAGTATGCCATTCCTCAATCTTGTCATACTCAGGAATTAATTTATCCGAATCTTTTCTAAATAGAATATAGTGCCGCCTTAATTTATTTAGCGCAGTTTCACATGCTTTCAACGAAGTGAACGTAAAATTAATCCTGGTCCTGTACCTTGCGGTCATACAGAGGTATCGAAAAGCTAAAGGATCTATTCCCCTTTCAACCAAATCTGAAATTATAAAAGCATTACCAGCGGATTTCGCCATTTTGACTCCATCGGCTAGCAGATGCTGTCCGTGTACCCAGTGAGAAACCACCTGTGTTCCAGTATAACCCTCACTCTGTGCTATCTCACCTTCGTGATGAGGAAAAATATTGTCCACTCCCCCTGTATGGACATCGATATTCCTTCCGAGGTATTTAATAGACATAGCTGAACACTCAATATGCCAGCCCGGAAAACCATCCCCCCAAGGGCTAGCCCATTTCAAAGATCGCCCTTCTTCTGCCTTTTTCCATAATGTGAAATCTCTGGGATCTTTTTTAAGTGGGTCTGATTCAATCCGAACCGCCTCTTGCAACTCAGACTCATGTACATTTCCCGATAAGTTTCCATAGGTTGAAAAGGAATTTACATCATAATAAATGTTCCCTTTCACTTCATAAGCAAACCCTGATTGGAGCAAGGATTCAGTAATCTCAATCATTTCCGTAACATGATCGGTCGCTTTAGGAAATTCATCTGCTGGAAGTATGTTTATGGCTAGCTCATCAGTAAGAAAGCGATGGGTGTAAAACTCTGCAATCTGTGCAGGAGTTTTACCTTCAGCTATAGCAGCTGCTATTACCTTGTCCTCTCCTTGTTCCAGAACTTCCTGCCGCATATGTCCCACATCAGTTATATTTTTTATATGAGTGACTTCATTGCCAAGAATTTGGAGAGTGCGTCTGATCCAGTCAGCCATAAGATATGAACGAAGATTCCCAATATGAGCATCTCGATATACGGTGGGGCCGCAAGTATAAATACTAAATTTGCCTTTTTCATGCGGCCTCAAGGCAGATTTTTTTCTAGTGAGAGTGTTATATAACTCTAACACCCGTTCCTCCCTGTATATCTAACAAAGTTTTATCCCAATTGTAGTACTCGTAACATGTTTGTAGAACCAGGAACCCCAATTGGGGTTCCTGCTACCAAAACCACGGTTCCTTTGCCACCATCGGTCATAAATTTTCTAGCGGCTTTTTCCCCAGCAGTAAAAAATTCATCGACATCAGTCGGGGTCTCTACCATTACCGGATATACACCCCATCTAAGAGTAAGAATTCGACAAACTTCCTCCCATGGAGTCAATGCCAGTATTCTCGATTCAGGACGATATCTGGATACTCGGCCCGCTGAATTTCCAGATTCAGTAAAAGCCACTATGAATTCTGAGTTCAATAAATTAGATGTCTGACAAGCCGCATAACTTATCGCATCATCGGTTTTCGATTCTAATTGTAGAAATCGCTCTTCCATCATTTTATGGTAGGGCAACGCGGATTCAGCCTCTTTGGACGTATTAACCATAATCTTAACCGCTTCAACAGGAAATTTCCCGATGGAAGTTTCTCCAGAAAGCATGATGGCATCAGAACCATCAAAGACAGCATTTGCGACATCGGTGACCTCTGCTCTTGTTGGCGAGGAGGAGTGGATCATAGACTCTAACATTTGGGTAGCGGTTATTACTGGTTTGCCAGCAGAATTACTTTTACGGATCAATTCCTTTTGAACTACCGGGACTCTATGTAGAGGAATTTCTACTCCCATATCACCTCTTGCAACCATAAGAGCATCACTGGCCTCTACCACTTCGTCCAAATTATCTATGGCCTCAGCCCTCTCTACTTTGGAGATTATCAACGGCTTTTTCATCCCGTTTTCTCTCAGTATAGATCTAGCGATCCATATGTCTTCACGTCTAGTCACTGTAGACAAAGCCACGAAATCAGCACCAAATTCAGCAGCAAATTTCAAACATTCCACTGCTTTTTCATCTGGAAATTTTTGAGATGGCGCCCTACCTGGAGTCACAACCCCTCTTCGTTCCGTCAATCTACCACCTCTGACTACTGAACATGACACCTGCACACCAGATATTTGATTTACAATTAATTCGATATTCCCATCATCAACCAAAATTGTTCCGCCCGGTTCTGCATCCAGATGGATACCGGGAGGAGTAACACTCACAATCGTGTTATCCCCAATAATATCTTCGCTAGTCAGGTTTATTTGATCACCTTGCTGAAGTTGCAATACACCAGGATCAGTCGGGCCGGTTCGATATTTAGCGCCAGGGACATCAACCATTATCCCAACAGGAATCCCGAGATCTTCCGACACTTTCCGTACGCGGTTGAATACTGAGCCATGGATATCTCTATCCCCGTGGGACATGTTTAGACGAGCAACATTCATACCCGTTTGAACCAACTCCCTTAAAACCTCTTCGCTGTCAGAAGAAGGGCCCAAAGTGCAAACAATTTTCGTTTTAGGTTTGTTGTTGTAGAGATCAACAGGGTTTGTGTAAGGCATATCAACCTTTTCTAGTTACCGTCGTACAATATTTTCACAGGCAAGTTTACATAACTATACATCACACCTCCAATGCCTCTACATATCCGGGAGCCAATAGCAGATTCATGGAAGGCAATATCTGCTATATTTGCTTCAAATCAAATGTTCATTTACAGTTCGGTTAAAGGATTAGTCGCGAAACATGTATGAACTATCATTACTCTTAAACCTACAGGCCTTAGACAAATCGATCGCGTATCTAAAAGAAGATTTGTCCGACACCGAAATTTCAATAAATGACGACAGTTC
>CEUY01028220.1_pt1 | contig 10747 bp, 8 predicted proteins | sample 361481 | NCBI WGS metagenome assembly CEUY01 (sample SAMEA2622737, study PRJEB7988) | marine metagenome | isolation source: saline water (ENVO:00002010), including
TCGTCTTCAGATACCTTAGTAATTTCCTTTATTTCAGACCGGTTGATGCTTTTTATGTCTTTAATGCTTTTAGTAACATTATATTCTATTTTTATAGTCGATGGGTTCTCTTCAAGAATCTTGCCTTCTAATGTAGTTCCATCTTTTAACTTAATTGTGTCTGCATAGACGTGTGGAGTTATCAAGAGAATAAAAAGAATGAAGAACTTTAAAGTTTGTCTGTGCATTTTAGTGGGATTATTTAAAAATCTTTGAATCTAGAAGCTATTAATAGGGAGCATTAAAGTTGCAAGGAATGAGCAATTGTCCACCAGTGTTTCATAATTAGACATTAACAGCGTATTAATAAATGGATTCTCATTTACAATAAATAACGGCTTTTTTTAGGTTAAATTAAGAGGTTCATTCAATGATTATTTCTGTTATTAATGTTGGATCTATTGAGGTTGTTAAGATCGAATATTGCTTAATCAAATAATTTTCCTGTGACTATACTTGTTATTGCTAGCCAGAAAGGGGGCGTTGGGAAGACAACGGTCGCTATCAATTTATCGTATTCTTTGGCTGTTCGAGGTCACAAAATCCTTTTAGTTGATACTGACCCACAAGGATCTGTGGGTTTATCCCTGTCTCGAGGAGCTCGTGAACGATATGGTTTTTATGACGCGATTGCGGGAATAAAGACCGTCGAAGAATTAATTGTTCCGACTAGGCTTGCTGAATTTAAATTAATGACATCAGGGAAGTCTGAAATTTTTTCAGATGATTCCGTTCAAGGTAACGGGAAGCGGTTGGATAGGGTGAAAAACTTTTTTGATATTTTGAGGGGGCAAGGTAATGATCTGGTGATAGTTGATACTGCAGCGGGCATTGGAGGGATTACATCGGATATTCTTAAAGAAGGTGATTCAGTGATCATTCCTCAACAATCTGAACCTCTCGGAGTCCGGTCAATTCCTCAATTTCTCAAAAAAATTGTAAGAATACGGAGGGAAGGGGCAGAGGTTAACGTGTCTGGTATTTTAATGACTATGGTGAACCCTCATCAACGTGAAAGTGTTGAATCTGAATCTCAATTAAGATCCGCATTGCCACCAGGCATAATGTTCCAAACCTCAATACCGAGGGACAGCGTTTTTTTGAGAGCGAGCAGTTTGGGAGTTCCTGTAGGATTGCTCTCACGAAATCCTGTGCCGGCAGCTGTGGCTTTTGATCAGTTTGCAGCAGAGCTTGAAATTAAGCTTGGTTTATCCAATAATATTGAGAAAGATAATGGTGTTAAAGGACTACTGGATTGATCCTGAGGAATTGGCTCAATTAGGTGCTGAGTTGACTGATAATTCTGATAAAGGAAATGTTAATCAGGGTGACGAACCTTTGGTTAATTTGTTCGGTGATGTTTTACAAAATGCGGTTAGTGGAAATGAATCTTCTCAACTTGATCTGGATAAAATAGGAGAACAGTTAGCGGAAATAAAAAATCGTGCCAAAAAGAGTGGATTGTTACAATCTAGGAAATTTCATCAGAGTGACGAACCTGATTATGTTGATAGTGTAGTAGGCACCACACTCATTGATAGGCTCGAATCTTTTGTTAATTGGGCATATCGCCAAGATCTGTTGACTGGGATATTTATTGCGGATATGGCCGGCAAGGAACTTGTTGATTCTGGTGCCGATCCCGTGATTGTCAATTCTGCAATTAAATTAGCTACAAATCAATTGAAGGGGCATGAGGCAATCCAGAATTTAGTAACAGAAGGCGTTTCAACAACTTCAAACTTTAGAGATTGGGAGGGCTCAGTACTTACTGTTTTTTGTAGCCGATCATCTTATGGAGAACATGTTCTCGGCATCTTATCAAGAACGGCTTTAAATTCTAGTCTGGCTTTAGGTTTGAGAAAAGGTTTTGGTCGGGTAATGGGTTCAAATTAATTACTCTTAACTTCTCGGGATTGTTTTCGCAGGAGGATGGTCAAACAAAGCAGGAGAATAAGAATGAATGAAATCAGAACCAGTATGTTTATTATTAATGTGGGGATCTCCTTGCCTAATATTTTTTTTGATTTGCTGAAGAAAACATTAATTTCACTATTTTCTGTCCCGCTTTCATAAATTCTATAATCAAGAATATCAATTTCTGCTTTTGTCATTAAATCCCGTACTTTTTCATTTTGGTATACGCTAGTGGAGCTGAGTCGACCCGGATTATTATTTGAATAATATTTTTCTGAATCGAACTGATCAGAAATTAGAGCGTTTCTGATTTCATTAATTTCGTTTTTAATGTCTTTTGAAGACTTTCCACTAAGACCATAGACTATGGTGTGTGCATCTTTGTATTGATTTAATTTTTCTGATTCTTTTTCCGTTAACTTTTTTTTATCTAGCAGATTTTTTTTGTGCTGTTCAATTTCGGTTATTGCTTTAGCTAATGGATTTTGAGTGTCCTGAGCAATAATCAGTGATTCATAAGACCATCTCAACGGAATGAGATTGCAGACAAATGGCACCTGCATTTTGCTTTGCTGATTCTTTTCCGTTTTGGTTGCGAATATTGAATAATCAAAATTCATTTCTTCATAGCTAATTAAAGCGCCTCCCAGTATAATTTGGGGAATCAGTGCAAGAGGAATTGTATTAAGTGCGGTTTTGGTTGATTTAACTAGTCCTGAGATTAAAAGCCCCAGAGATGACCCTACTAAGTAAGTAGGAACCGCCCATATCATATAGATCCACAACATGTCATTTATGGATAGAATTGTGTTTCCTATTGATAGGTATATAAGGCATTGAGAGAATGCAAATGCCGCACTAACGAAAAACTTCGCCAGAACATATTCCCAAATACCGGCCGAGTGGTTGCGTTCCCGCCTCAAGAGCTTCTTGTCTCTTATTATTTCATCTGAGGTATTAGTCAGACCAAGAAACATGGCCACTACCAGAGTAATGAATATGTAGGCAGGAATGTGAGTTGCGCTCCCAAATTCAAATATTTCTTTTTCAGAGTGACGAAGGACACTTGCTATCAGTAGCGCTAGGATCGGGGCAACTAATAGCGTGGTAACTAAGCTCCCCTTGTTGCGAACTTTGCTCAAAAAAGCTCTTCTTATGTGAGTTTTGAAATGAGTGAAGTGTTTTTTGTTATGGCACGGATGCGGTGCATGAATGCTTGGAGGGCCTTTAGCGGCTTCATTTTTTTTCAATCGTTCATGTTTCATGAAGCGATCTTCCCAAAAATTTTCCGGGAGATTATTATTGTATCTATTTGATAGATCCAAGACGTCAAAAATAGATTCAGGTGAGATGATGTCGTTGCTAATAAGATCTGCTCTATCGGTGCCATTTTCTTGTTTATTAAGAGATAAAAAATATTCTTGAGCGTCTTTAAAGTACTCAATCATTTCGATGGGGTTTCCGTAAAAAGCAATCCTTCCCCCTTTATCTAAGAGCAGTGCCTTATCGAATAGATGGAATAAACGGGTGCTTGGTTGATGAATGCTGATGAAGGATATTTTATCCCGACATCTATTCCTTATGTTTCTTAATATATTTTCTGAATCTTTGGAGGAAAGTCCTGAAGTCGGTTCGTCAAAAAAATAAGCATTAGCATTGCTTATTAAATCCATAGAGGTATTGAGTCTTTTTCTTTCGCCTCCAGAAAGATTGTTATCCTGTTCGTTGCCAACTATCTTTTGAGAATAGGAATGCAGATCTATTTCGATTAGAAGAGATTCGATTATTTTTTCCCTTTTGGCCTGATCTAATTCAGGGCAGCGTATCTTTGATGAACACGCTATATTTTCGTAAACAGTAAGTAAGGGATCATAAGATTCCTCTTCCGGCACGTATGATATTTGAGGTCTGAGGCTCAGAAGATTATCATAGAGTGAATGGTCATTAAAAAGTATTGTGCCCTCGCTAGGTTTTAAGTGTCCTGCAAGAATCTTGATGAGGGTACTTTTACCAGAACCGCTTGGCCCCATGATACAAATCATTTCTCCCGCTTCAGCTCTGATATTTAACGAATGGATCGCAATATTTGTGCGATCATAACAATGTTTTACATCAACTAATTGTATGTTAAAAGGGTTGGGCATTACGTTTCCCATTTATCACTTCATTAATAACAAAGAACAAAACTTGTAATCCTATTGGTTGGTCTAGGGAAGTGATTATTGTGTCTAACTGAATAGATTTTAATGTTATAGGCCCATATTTTAAATTTAGCGTTATTTTGGACCTATTAGATTATCCAATTAATTATGTGAATTGCACAATTAATGATTGCTTAAGAGGCGAATTGCCCAAGATTGCCGATTGTGTTATTAGTTATTTAAGTTTTCAAATACTTATGGTCCTAGGTATCCCATGTCAGATAAGAAATTAAGCCAACAGCCTGAAAAAAACCCCAATGACCCGAAGGGGAATGAATCACCATTTAATATAAGAGGGCTTCTATTTATTGGCATTGCTTTTGCAATCATTTTCACAGCTTTTTCAGTCAAAAGCAGTACTAAAGGTGTACCAATAACATGGCCTGAATTTAAGGAATTAGTCGAAAAGGATCAAATTCATGGGGAAGAGCCATTGGAATTGGTTAGAACTCAGGATAGCTCTGAGGAAATCCTTATTGCTTTTAGTAAAAAACGAGTAAATACAGATGGCAAGAATCCTAATAGTGATGGTGCTCCAATTAAGGAGAAAATTGAGGTTCCGGTTAACATTGATTTTCAGAAAGAGGAATTGTTTAAACTCCTTAAAGATAATGGCCTAGATTACACTCCCAAATATGTCAGTAATGCTTTCGGCTCATTACTCATTGCCATACTTCCAATTATTTTAATTCTGCTTATTCTATATTTCTTTTTCCGGCAACAGATGAAAATGGCCGGACGAGGAGCAATGAGTTTTGGTAAGAGCAAAGCCAAGATGCTCAATATGGACACCAAAAAAGTAACTTTCAAAGATGTTGCCGGGGTCCAGGAAGCGAAAGAAGAGGTTTCTGAACTAGTTGATTTTTTAAAGGATCCCAAAAAGTTCCAGAGATTAGGCGGACAGATACCAAAAGGGGTTTTGATGATTGGTGCTCCAGGAACTGGGAAGACTTTATTGGCAAGAGCAATTGCCGGTGAAGCAGATGTTCCTTTTTTCAGTATTAGTGGTTCTGATTTTGTTGAAATGTTTGTTGGGGTAGGTGCTTCAAGGGTGCGCGATATGTTTGAACAGGGCAAGAAGCATGCTCCGTGCCTAATATTTATTGATGAAATTGATGCGGTTGGAAGGCACAGAGGGCATGGTCTTGGTGGGGGGCATGATGAGCGTGAACAGACATTGAATGCGCTTTTGGTTGAGATGGATGGATTTGAAACGCAAGAAGGAGTAATAATAATTGCTGCGACTAATAGGCCTGACGTATTAGATCCGGCTTTACTTCGGCCTGGCCGTTTCGATCGTCAAGTCACCGTAGGCCTGCCTGATGTTCGGGGTAGACATGCGATTTTAGAGGTTCATGCCAAGAAGGTGAAGATGTCTGAGGGTGTTGATTTGGAGGTCATTGCACGAGGGACGCCAGGATATTCAGGGGCAGAACTGGCAAATGTTATTAATGAAGCGGCTCTTATGGCTGCCAGGAAAGGCTTAAAAGCCATCACGTTGAGTGAACTCGAAGAGGCTAGAGACAAAGTGCGTTGGGGTAAGGAAAGACGTAGTTTGGCGCTTAGTGAAAAGGAAAAAGAAAACACGGCCTATCATGAGGCGGGTCATGCTATTTTGAATGAATTGCTTGAGCATACGGATCCGTTACACAAGGTAACCATAATACCGAGAGGTCCGGCATTAGGAGTGACAATGTTTTTACCTGAGGAAGATAAATATACTCAAAGAAAATTTGAGATGCTTGATCATCTAGTGGTGGCAATGGGAGGCCGAGTTGCGGAAGAGATAGTTTTTGGTGATGTGACTAATGGAGCTGGCGGGGACATTAAAATGGCAACTGATATAGCACGTAAAATGGTATGTCAGTGGGGGATGAGTGATGACTTGGGGATGGTAGAATATGGAGACCATCAAGAGCATACATTTCTTGCCAGAGATATGACCGCTTCTAGATCTTATTCTGAAGACACCGCTCAGAAAATTGATAATGAAGTTAAGCGTCTTATTGATACTGCATATAATAAAGCTAGAGAGATGCTTTTAAGTCATAGAGAAGAATTAGACCTTATAGCGAATGCTTTATTGGAATTCGAAACATTGGATGCAAGTCATATTAAAGATTTATTGGAAGAAGGCGAGATGGGCAACCCTCCTCCAAGTCCTATTCCGCCGGATTTTGATAATCATAAGATTAAATCATCGAAGAAGGATGAGGGTGATTCGCTTGACGAAGGGGTTAATCCTGGAGATTTAGCTCCAGTTGGCGCTTAGTTTTCACTAGATTCTTTGATCCAGGAATCAAATTTTTTTGATACGTGTGAATAGTAAGGATAATTTACATCTATTGTTTCTCTTGGTTTATATTTCCAGTGACGATACATCCAAATCCAAGGCTCGGGAAATTCACTTATATAAGGCTCGAAAACGTCCCAGCATTTTTGGGCTATTGCAGTTTGATCGCATCCCTCAGGTATTTTGAGCGGACTCAGAATTTTCATAATATAAGTTCCATCTGAACAAGGAATTGAGATTCCAGGTATGATTGGTGCATTGGTTTTACTGTTTAAGAAGGCATGTAATCTGGTAACTGAGGTTATTAGAGAAAAACACTGCACGGGCACAGATTCAGCTCCAGGGGCAACAGTTAAATCAGTGAGGAAAGCAACGTGCTCATCTGATCTTAAGGTTTTTAACAATCTGACAACGGCCCGTTTAGATGAAATAACTTTGTGTCCACTATGCTCTCTGGCGCGTTTGAAAATTGCAGTTAATCTTGGGTTTCTAAAATCTTGTGCGACAACTGTGAATTTTATGTTACGGAATCCCATAACGAGACTAATGAGCTCAAAGTTTCCATAATGGGGAGTTACCCATATTGCACCATTTCGGCTGGCTTTTTCAATGGCCTCTTTATTTTCAAATTCGACTTGGATAAATTTTGAATAATTTGTTTTATTTATATTTGAAGACCAAAAAAGGTCACACATGCTTAAAGCGAATTGTTGGTAGCTGTTTAGTATAAGCTCTTCAGAATTAGATTTAGATAATTTCTTTAATTTGTTCACTGCCTTAACATTGGCAATTCCGGTTTTTCTTCCCCGCCGATCAAATATATAAGCGGCCGTTCCAAGATTTTTGGCAATAGGCAGTAGTAATGCACGGGGAACTAAAGGAATGAGAAGCTTCATGCAATTTATAGCAACCCATTCCAGATAATAACGCAATTGCTTGACGGGGGATTTCATGTTCAACTAACTAATCGAAATTTAAATATATTGGATGGATAGTAGTGAAATTACAATAGTTCTGGAGTCGATTTTAAATACTCCAACTGCACCGTTTCATGAATATCATGTTATTGGAGTGATTGAAAGTTTACTTGAATCTTGTCACAGTGCTCGGGTGGAAAGAGATTCCTTTGGCAATCTTATCGTTATAGTTGGGCCAGATAACAAGGATCCCAAATGGATTTTCGGTTCGCATATGGATCATCCAGGATTTGTTGAATTGCCAGATTCAGAATGTGAGGATTTATCTAGAAGTAAATTTAGAGATAAATTTGTTTTCCTTGGAGGAGTTCCTGATTCGTATTTAGATGAGAATTTTCCTATCAAGGAATTTGGTCGTTTTGCTATGTGGGATTTGCCTCCTATGCAGATTATTGAAGATGATGTTAGGTCAAGGGCATGTGATGATTTGGTCGGTTGTTCAGCTATAGTATCTTTAATTAGGCATTTGGATAATAATGAGAATGATGAATCATTTGGCGCAGTCTTTACCCGTTCAGAAGAGGTTGGGTTTATAGGCGCTACAAAGCTTGCTGAGGAGTGGCCTTTTAAAAGTGATTCATGTTTTGTTTCTATTGAAACCAGTGTTCCGGTGAATGGCACTGCAATGGGGGAAGGGCCCATATGTAGAGTCGGAGACAGAATTACTATTTTTGACCGTGATGCGACTGAATCCATTCTAATTGCAGGCGAAAATCATGAAATTCCAGTTCAACGAGCACTTCTGGATGGGGGCGCATGTGAGGCATCTGCTATGTCTGCATTTGGGATTAGGTCTGCTGGTATCTCAGTACCTTTAGGGAATTATCATAATTGCACTAAAGGCGGCACGATAGATTTTGAATATGTTAAACTTAAAGATGTCGAAAGATTGGTTGATTTAATGATAGCAATGATAAAGGAATTTCCCAATGGGCCCGCACATTACTCGGACATAAAGCATAATAAATTTATAAGTCGTGTTAATAGTATGGAGCCTTTCATAGAGAATACGACGACACTTTTTTCAAAAGCTAAATAATATTCGCTGAATCTGATGAGGATAATATTTAGGAAAAACAGAAAAAGAATTCCGTTTAAGAACCGATTATTATAGATTTAAGAAGTCTTTAACTATTGTCAATGATAAGAAAGCGTTTAACATTTCTGCAATTGTATCCTAATATAATTAAAGCATGAATCGTGTTCGGATTTTTAGTTTAAAAGATATAAAGTTGAAGGTTAAGAAACGTTTCAGGGAACCTTTCCCGATATGCGCGTTAATGCTATTAACTTTATTTAGCACTAACTGCAATAGCTTTGAACAGGGATCCTATGATTGCGCGGCATATAGGCCGGAAAATAAAAATGCAGTCAATGTTAAGGTGAGTTTAAGAAATTCTGCAATATATGTTATGGAGGGGGAAAGGCCTCTTTTGGTGACAGCAACGTGCATTGGGACGCAAGATAATCCTACCCCTATTGGAACATTTAAGGCATTTAATAAATTACCAAGAAAGCGATCTAACACTTATGGTTTCCATATCAATGGTAATGATATTAGGCCTGGTAAGCGAATTGATACGCCGCCGAAATCAAAATATGTGGGTTACCCTATGCCATGTTGGGTAGAATTTAAGACTGGGTACGGATTTCATACGGGATATGTTCACCCAGTTCCAAGGACGCATGGTTGCTTGCGAATTCATAAGAATGTGGCTCCCAAATTTTTTGCATTGGTAGATGCAGGAACACCAATAACAATAGCAGAATCGTTTCCTGAAGATCAAACTATAGGAAAAAAAATCCGACGTCCGAAAGATTATAAGGATCCGGATCCCAAAAGTTCCTATATGGTCACGGAGAAATATTTTGATGATCTTGAATTAAAAGGTTCTTTATTTGAATAGGATTCATAGACATGCAGACTACAGATAAGACAAAGAAAAAACGGCGTGTTAATGTAAGGACACCAGAAATTATGTCTCATGTGCAGACTGAGGTCGAAGCACATTATCGTAGCCATATTGTCGAACGCTTTAGACAATCTGGTGGCAGATATACAATCGAAAATACTACGGTTCTATTAGCTAAGGAATTTGGGTTTTGCTACGGAGTGGAACGGGCTATCGATCTTGCGTATGCTACTAGGCAGGTTTTTCCTAATCGGAAAGTTTACTTAATTGGTGAAATAATTCACAATCCGGAAGTTAATAAACAGCTTCAGATAATGGGCATCATGAATCTGGCAGGAGATAATCCTGATGCTACGATTTCGGATTTAACCGAGGATGATATAGTTATTGTTCCTGCTTTTGGTGCGGAAATTGCATTAATGGATCAGATTGATAGGAAAGGGTGCCAAATAGTGGACACCACATGTGGTGATGTGATGAGGGTATGGAAGAGGGTGCGTAATTATGCCAAGGAAGATTTCACTGCTATTATTCATGGCAAAGCAGATCATGAGGAAACTAGAGCAACTGCGAGCAGGGCGACTGATGACTTGGGAGGACACTATTTGGTCATTCTCACAATAGAGGATTGTGAATATGTTTGTGATTATATACGAGAAGGAGGAGATAAGAGGAATTTCCTGCAAAAGTTCAGTAATGCTTTTTCACCTGGATTTGACCCTGACAGGCACCTGAAGAAAATAGGTGTTGCAAATCAAACAACAATGCTTAAAGGCGAGACTGAGGAGATTCAAAAAAAACTTTATGAGGCTATCAGGTATAGGGATGGGGAATCTGCGAAGGAGAACTTTCAATTTTTTGATACTATTTGTGGAGCTACTCAAGAAAGGCAAGATGCGTTATATGACATGCTAAAATTGGAGATGGATTTGCTCTTAGTTGTTGGTGGTTATAATAGCTCAAATACAACGCACTTAGTTGAGATAGGTGAGGAAAAAATACCTTCATTTTTTATTCGCAATGCTGAATGTTTGGCCTCTTTTGAACAAATTGTACATTTTGATTTAAGTGATAAAAAAGAAAAGACAACGTACTCTGGCAATTTTTTTAATACTAGTTTACAAATAACAGTAGGTATCACTGCAGGGGCTTCATGCCCGAATAACTTAATTGAAGAGACTATTCTAAGAATTTTTGAATTAAGAGGGCATGATATTAGTGAGTTAAAATCTCTCGATGCAACCGCTTAATATTATACTTATTTAAGCTGTTTTAGTGCATATTTTAAGATTATCTGTTTGATTTCTGCATTCAGTTAAAATGATCATTTAGATAACGAGCTTAAGGTGGAAAGTTTATTAAATACCATGAGGAGACATTGATAAACCCTAACACTTTACTATTATC
>CEUY01005251.1_pt1 | contig 10738 bp, 9 predicted proteins | sample 361481 | NCBI WGS metagenome assembly CEUY01 (sample SAMEA2622737, study PRJEB7988) | marine metagenome | isolation source: saline water (ENVO:00002010), including
GAAAGAGATTTTGCTTTTGTAATTGATAAAAATTTTAAGGTTCAAGAATTAGTTAAAATAATTTCTGAAGTAAATACAAATCTAATTAGATCAGTGAAAGTTTTTGATGTTTATGAAGGAAAAAATATTCCAGATAATAAAAAATCTATTGCTTTGAATGTTACGATCCAGTCTTCAGAAAAGACTTTAAATGATGATGATTTAGAAAAAGTCAATCAACTTATAATTTCAACTGTAGAGTCAAAATCTGGTGCGAAAATAAGATCGTAATAATGTCTACAATTGATAATATCAGAAATTTCGCAATTATTGCTCATATAGATCACGGCAAATCTACTATTGCCGATAGAATTATTCATAAATGTGGTGGGCTAACAGAAAGAGAAATGAAAGATCAAGTTCTTGATTCAATGGACATTGAAAGAGAAAGAGGAATTACTATTAAAGCTCAAACTGTAAAATTAAATTACAAAGCAAATAATGGAAAAAAATATATATTAAATATAATAGATACACCTGGTCATGTAGATTTTAGCTATGAAGTTAGTAGATCACTTTATGCCTGTGAAGGTTCAATATTAATTGTTGACAGTACCCAAGGAGTAGAAGCCCAAACATTAGCCAATGTATATCAAGCACTAGATATAAATCATGAAATAGTACCAATATTAAATAAAATTGATTTACCAGCATCTGATTTAGACAAAACCAATAAACAAATTGAAGATGTAATTGGCATAGATACTTCCAATGCAGTTCCTTGCTCAGGAAAGACAGGTGAGGGTATTGATCAAATTTTAGAACAAATAATCCAAATTCTGCCAGGACCAAAAGGCGAAAAAAATAATAAATTAAAATGTTTATTGGTTGATAGCTGGTATGACACTTATCTTGGTGTTGTAATATTAGTTAGAGTTATTGATGGTAAAATTTCTAAAAGTATGAAAATTAAAATGATGTCTACAAATCAAGAGTATTTTGTTGAAAAAGTAGGTGTTTTTACTCCAAAGCCAAAAGATATAAATGAACTTAGTGCAGGTGAAATTGGATTTATTACAACTGGAATAAAAGCTTTATCAGAAACCAAGGTAGGAGATACTATTTGTGATGCTAATAATCAATTAAATGAAGCATTACCAGGATTCAAACCTAGCAAGCCAGTAGTATTTTGTGGATTGTTTCCAGTGGATAGTTCTGAATATCAAAAACTCAAAGATGGCTTAGCAAAATTACAACTAAATGATTCAAGTTTTTCTTTTGAACCCGAGTCATCTTCAGCACTAGGCCTGGGTTTTAGATGTGGTTTTCTAGGATTATTACATCTTGAAATTGTAACAGAAAGACTTGAAAGAGAATTTGATATAAATCTATTAACTACAACACCAGGAGTTGTCTATAAAATTCATATGAACAATGGTGAAATAAAAGATTTACAGAATCCTTCTAGTTTACCAGAACCTACATCAATCAAACTTATTGAAGAGCCATGGATTAAAGCTACAGTAATTTCACCCGATAAATATTTGGGCTCAATAATAAAAATGTGCCAGAATAAAAGAGGAATACAAACTAATCTTAGCTATTCAGGAAATAGAGCTGTAATTAATTATGAATTACCACTAAATGAAGTTGTCTTCGATTTTAACGACAGATTAAAATCAATGACAAGTGGTTATGCTAGTTTTGATTATGAAATAATTGGTCATAAAGAAGGAGAACTTACTAAATTAGGTATTTTAGTAAACGGCGAGTCTGTTGATGCTTTAGCAATGATGGTACATAAAGACTTTGCCCAATCTATTGGTAGAGAAGTGTGCGAAAAACTTAAAGATTTAATTCCAAGACATAATTTTATGATTCCTATACAGGCTGCACTCGGTGGAAAAATAATAGCCAGAGAAACAATAAAAGGATTTAAAAAAGATGTTTTAACAAAAATTCATGGAGGGGGAGCCCGAGATAGAAAAAGAAAGCTTTTAGAAAAACAAAAAAAAGGTAAATCTAGAGCTAAACAATTTGGAAAAGTTGAAATTCCGCAAGAAGCTTTTATAGGAGTTTTAAAAATTAATAAAGAAAAGTAAATCTAAAGTATCATGAAAATATTTGATTGTATTACATATTTAAATGAAGACCATTTACTTAATTTGAGATTTAATATTTTAAATGAATACGTTGACTATTTTGTAGTATGTGAAGCTAAAGAAGATCACAGAGGAAGAGAGAAAAAGTTAAATTTTAGTTATGAAAAATTTAGCAGATTTAAAGAAAAAATTATTTATTTAGTAGTTGAAAAATTTGAGAATTGCAAAAGAACTTGGGATAGACAAAATTATCAAAGAAATTATCTTATTAATGGTATTTCAAAAGCAAATAATGATGATTTAATTTTATTTTCAGATGTAGATGAAATTCCTAATTTAAAAAATTTAGACTATTTTAAAAATAAATTAAAAGATAATATAGGTATATTTGATCAAAAAGTCTTTTATTATAAACTAAATTTAAGAGTTACAGATTATGAACAATGGGAAGGCACAAGGATATGTAATAAAAGATTTTTAAAATCTTTTAGCTGGCTAAGAGATAAAGTTAGATTGAAAAATCTAAAATATAGTTTTTGGAGATTTGATAAATTTAAAAAAATTTACAAAATAGAAAATGGAGGATGGCATTTTTCTTTTTTAGGAAATGCTGAATTTATATCTTCTAAAATAAAATCATATGTTCATAGTGAATATGATCAAGAAAAATATACTAAAATTGAAGAAATAAATAATAGAATTAAAAATGCATTAGATCCATATGATAGAAAGAAGAAAATAATTACAGTTCCTATAGATAAAACTTACCCAGAATTTATTTATTTAAATAAAGAAAAATTAAAAGATTTAATTTATTAATAATATGTATAAGGAGAGGTGGCCGAGTGGTTTAAGGCGCACGCTTGGAAAGTGTGTGTACCCTCACAGGTACCGTGGGTTCGAATCCCACTCTCTCCGCCACTAACTGTTATATTTAATTATTTTTTCCCAAAAATTAGTAAATATGAATAATTCATTATAATTTGTTTTTTTATGTATCTCGTATTCAAGATATTTAATTAAAAAAACAACTCTATTATCTTTTTTAGTAAAATTATTATTTTTACCAAATGGATTTGGCAAATTAATTGAAGTATTTTTTGAATAACTTTTTAACTTAATTCTGAATAAATTTTTTTTTGCAGAAATATTTATTTTTAATTTGAAAATTTGCTTATTTTTTTTGTATGAAGAAAACCAATAATTTTTTTTTATTTGAGTAGAATTAATAATTTTATTAAATCCAAGCTCATTAATTAATTTAATAAAATGTATTCCATAAAAATTAACGATACCTCCTCCTTGAGAAATATCATTTTTCCAAGATTTTACTTTTTTTTTTAAAAAAAAAGCATTGAAATTCCAAGTTATTTCAATTTCATTTTTTTTTTTATTTTCTTTTATAAAATTTTTAATTTTTTTGTACCAATTCGTGTATTGGAATATAAATCCAAAAGAAACATTAATTTTTTTCTTTTTTAAAATATTTAGTAAGTTTTTTGCTGCCAAAGGATTCTTAGCAATTGGTTTTTCTAAAAAAATCTTTTTTAATATATTTTTTTTGTTAATAATTTTTTTAATTATTTTAACTTGATCCGAAGGTCTCTTGGCAATAATTAAATAATCGATTATTTCCAAATTGCTTAAGTAATTTTGAATCCAAATTATTTTATTTTTATATATAGTTAACTCTTTTCTTGAATTAATTATTTTTTTGTACTTTTTTTCTAAATATACAGTATTGTTTTTTTTTGAAAGCACTGCAGGCAAATATCCATATAAACCAAAACCAGAACCTAAAATTAAATATTTCATTACTTAAAATCTTTTGTTGATATTATATCAATAATTTTTCCATTAAATTTTAGATATGTTCTTATATAATTTCTTATTTCTCTAGAAATATGCCAAGCTAAATTTATTATAATTTTATTTTTTCTCTCTTTATTTTTTTTAAACTTGTTATCTGATACGATTGGAATGTTCGTTCCTGGAACATATTTACCTATTTTAAGAGAATTAGATTTTTCATACACTTTGGATATAAATGTTTTATCTAAATTTAAAATTTTAATTGGTATAGAAGCTCTTCCCGGAAATGATTTTGCAGGAAGAGAGCCATATCTTTCTTTTAAATTTTTAAATATTTTTATTTTATTAGTCCGCCATCTATCAACAAAAGCTTGAAATTTATGAATATCTTTTTTAATAAAATTTTCTTTCACTAGAATTTTATTTTTTTTGTTTCTACCCTTTTTTATGAAAACTCTAATATTTCCATTATACCTCTTGATAAACTGAACTTTTATTAAATTTGCATTAAGCTTTTTAGCAATTTTTAAAAATGATGTTAAACTATAAGTTCTTGGATGTTCATGATAAAAAGTATCAAATTGTTTTTTTTTTATAACCTCTCCTAAGTAATGATTTTCAATTATTATAATAGTTTTAGAGCTCATTAATATTTTTACAGCATTTATTAATTCTTTTAAATTTTCAATATGAGCAAAAACATTTGTAAAGGTTATTATATCAGGTGAACCATTTACTTTTTTAAATTTTTTTGCTGTTTGCGTATTGAACCAATTATTTAGCACTATGTGTCCAAGTTTTTTTGCATCTTTATATGCGTCAGTAGGTTCAATTCCATATGTAATACATTTTTCTTTTTTAAAAAAATTTAATAAGCTCCCATCATTACAACCGATATCCAGAACTTTTTTATTTTTTAAATTTTTAGTAATTTTTTTACAACTAGAAACCAATTCTTTCATTCCATCCAAAACATCTTTTGTATTTTTTGCCCGATAATGGTAATTTTTTGGAAATAGTTCTTTTTTATTTATTGATAGTTTTTGATACGCAGTAATGCATTTATTACAATAAAAAATTTTTATAGGGTAAAGTTTATTTTTTGTTTTACTACCTATTTTTTTTAAATCATCACAAAGTGGTTGGTTACCTAAATTTAAAATTAATTGTAGTTTTTTATTTTTACAAATTTCACAAGAATTAATCTTTTTATTTCTCATTATTTTTCAGTTCTAAAAAAACAAAAGGTAAAGTTTTTATTTTTGCATATTTTACAAACCAGAATGAAAAGTATCTCTCTGCTAAAAAATCATATATTCTAGTTCTTCCATAACCCGTTAAATCTTCATTATTAAATATTTTTTCGCATTCATAAATCCATAAAAAAGTTTTTTCATATAGCTTTTTCATAACCCGAGGTTTTGATATGAATATTTGAAAAGGATGAAAAGTATTGGATGTTTTTGTATAGTAATCGAAATCTTTTTGGTCTTCTGCACCCATTACCTTTATGGATCTTTCTAAAAATTTATATCCATGAAATAAATCAAAATGAAGATTTATTGTGTATTTTTTTTTGTTAAATAATATTAAAGGATCTTTTATTAAGTTTTTAAAACCTTTTTTTAAAACCTTTATTTTTTTTGTATTCCTTAGGTCAATTTGAGGAGGCAGCAAAACATCATACCCTTCAAATTCTTTAGAAATATTTTTTAAAATATTTTCTTTTAAGTTTTTTTCATTTGTTTTATTTTCAAATCCTTCTTTCACCCAGAATCTTCTATAATGACATATAGCAATCCATTTACTTTCATCTACATTATCTAATAAATTTTTCCATATCCAGTAATGACTAGTTAGAGTGCCAAAGTGATGATTTTTATTAGATATATTTTCTAAACTATTATCTTTTATCCAATTACTTGGATAAAAATTTTTATTTTTATCATAACACCCAGATCCTATTACCTTTAGTTCTAGATTATCCAGTAAAGGTATATATTTACTAGCGATACAAATAGTTTCTAGATTGTTTGGCATATATTTTCATTAATTATATTTTTATGATTCTTTAAGCTTATATCTTATATAATTTATTTGAATATGTAGAAATTTTTTAAATTAATTGTTTCTATCATTTAATTAATTTATAAATTAAGACTATTATATGAAATTAGTACTTTTAGCCGGCGGTTATGGAACTAGAATATCCGAAGAAACACATAAGAAACCAAAGCCTCTTATTAAAATTGGAACAAAACCTATAATTTGGCACATTATGAAAATTTATTCTTTTTATGGAATTAAAGAATTTATAATTTGTCAGGGATACAAAGGACATATGATTAAAAAAACTTTAATAAAAGATGTAAAAAAAGAAGGTTGGAAAGTTAATTTTGTTAATACTGGTTTAAAAACTATGACCGGAGGAAGAATTAAAAGAATAAAAAAATATATAAAAAATGATGATAATTTTTGCCTTTCTTACGGTGATGGACTTTGCAATGTTAATGTAAAAAAGTTAATTAAATTTCATCTAAAATCAAAAAAAATTGCTACTCTAACAGCAGTTAAACAGCCAAATAGATTTGGTGTGCTTGAAATAAATAGAAATAACCTAATCAAAGAAATTAAAGAAAAACCCATGAGTTATATAAATGGAGGTTTTTTTGTTTTGTCAAAAAAAATTTTTAAATTTTTAAAAAATGATAAATCAATATTTGAAAAAGATTGTCTACCAAAATTATCAAATAAAAAGGAATTGATGGCGTACAAACATAATGATTTTTGGACTTGTATGGATACATTAAGAGATAAAATAAAAATAAACCATTTATGGGAACAAAAAAATTGTCCTTGGAAATTATGGGCATAAAATATATTTAAAATTTAATTTAATTAAAATGAGAATAGCAATTATAGGCTCAAATGGATTTATAGGTTCAAATTTATTTAATTATTTTTATAAAAAAAAAAATATAAAAATTAAAAAAATGCCCTCATATACAAAACATACGAACTGGATTAATTCAGTTTGCAAAAACATTTCTTTATTTTCACCTAATATAATTATTAATTGTTCTGCCTCTCAAAATCTATTAGACAGCAAAAAGGCCATTAAATCATTGATAACTTCAAATATTTATGCTCAATGCTGTTTTTTATCAGAAGCAAAAAAAAATAAAAATTTTATTGGATATATTACATTTGGTTCAAAATGGGAATACGACCAAAAGGGAGGATATTCACCAAACAGTTTTTATGCTGCAACAAAATTTAGTATGGACTTCTTTTTAAAATATTTTTCAAGTAAAAATTTAGCAACAGTATCTTTAAAAATATTTGATACATATGGTGAAAATGACCCAAGAAAAAAAATTTATAATTTACTACTAAATTCGTATAAAAAAAAAAAACTACTAAAATTAACTCCAGGAAAACAAGAATTGGATTATGTTAATATAAAGGATTTATGTGAAGCAGTTAATTTAACTTGCAAATATATTATTTCAAAGAGAATTATAGGATTTAAAAAGTATACTATTAGTTCAAAAAAACCTATTACTATAAAAAAGTTTATAAAAATTTTAAAAAAAGTGTTAAAGAATAAACTAAATGTTAAATTAGGAGCAATAAAATACAGAAATAACGAATCTATGAAAAGTTTAAAGAAAATATTTAATATACCAGGATGGAAACCCAAGGTTAATTTTGTTAGTGAAACTAAAAAGATTTTTGATAAATACTAATAATTAAATTTATGAAATGTAGAAATTGTAAAAGTAAAAATTTAAAAAGAGTTATTTTTTTAGGCAAACAGGTCGTTAGTTCTATTTTTCCAGAAAAAAAAAAAAAAAATTCAAAAAAATATTCCTTAGACCTTTATGAGTGTAAAAAATGTAAATTAGTTCAGCTTGGAAAATCTATACCTTTAGGAAATATGTATGGTGAAACGTATGGTTATAGAAGTTCTCTAAGTAAGTTAATGGTTAATCATTTGTATCAAAAATATTTAAAATTAAAAAAAATTATTAAACTAAAAAATTACTCAAATATTCTAGACATAGGCTCAAGTGATTCAACATTTTTGAACTTTTTTTCAAATGAGAAAAAAAATTATAATTGCTTTGGAATTGATCCTTCAGCAAAAAAATATTCAAATTATTATAATAATGATGTTAATTTGATTGTTGATTATTTTTCTGCAGAAGCAGTAAATAATAGAATAAAAAAACTTAAATTAAAGAACAAGAAATTTAAATTAATTTCTAGTTTTGCAATGTTCTATGACATTGATGACCCTAATAAATTTTGTAAAGATATTCACAAATTGTTAGAAAAAAATGGAATATGGATTCTGGAAATGTCTCATTTTCCTATGTTACTTTCAAACTTAACTTATGATCAAATATGTCATGAGCATGTCACTTATTACACTCTAAATGTTTTTAAAAAAATTGCTGAGAAAAATGGATTGAAGGTTATAGATTTTTCATTCAATATAATAAATGGTGGAAGTATAGAGATTGTTTGTGCACCTAATAAATCAAAAATAAAAGTAAATTCAGAAAAAATTAAAAATCAAGTTTTGTTGGAGAATAATATTTCAAATAAAGATTATTCTAAATTTAATTTAAGAGTAGATAATATTAAAAAAACAACTAACTTAATGTTGGATAATATTAAAAGTGCAAAAAAAAGTTTAATTGGTTATGGAGCTGCAACTAAAGGAAATATAGTTTTAAATCATTGCAACATCGGATCAGATAAAATCTCATTAATCTGTGATGAAAATCAAGAAAAATTTGGACGATATACTCCAGGAACTAATATAAAAATTATTTCAAAAAAAGAAATGAGAAAAAGGAATCCAGATTATTTACTAGTTCTCATATGGTCTTTTAAATCTGAAGTAATAAAACAAGAAATTAAATATATTAAAAAAGGTGGGAAGTTAATTTTTCATTTACCTTTTTTACATATAGTAGACAAAGATAACTATATTGCTCATCTTAATGAAAATTTTGAAGCTTTTTCTTACAAATAAAAATTTATATAATTTTTTTTAATTCCTCTAAATCGATATTTATAGCACCATAATGTTTAGCAATCGTATCACCTACTGGGTAGGATTCTATAAAATTAAAATCTATTTTATTTTGCTTTGCAAGATTTTGATATAATTTATTAGTATATTTACTTCTCAATTCAATAATTTTTGTTTTATTATTTGCCCAAATAAGATTTGTAAAACCTGCTCCTTGAAGACCCACAACTATTTCAGCATCATTAAAAATTTTAATTTCATCTTCTAAATTTAATTTACTCAATTGAATTAATTCAAAATTTTTTTTTTTTAAATACTCTATTATTTCTTTTTCATTAATTATTGATCTGAATTCTTTGAGATTTGAATTAGAGTCAGATCTGTCTATATATATTCTTTTAGGAAATATTTTTTTTGATTTTTTGTTTAAAAATTTGTTTTTTAACCAAATACTAATCCACTCTGGTATATTTTCAATATCATTAACTATATTTGAATTAAAATTCCATGGATGAGATGTAGTATAAATAATATCAGATGATATGTGTCTATATTTTACACTAGATAATAATTGATCTTTATTAAATCCCAATAATTCAAGAGATTTTAATTGCCACGAATTTAAGTTTGGACATAATAAATAATTTAAATTTTTTAAATTTAAATATTTTTCATATATTCCAACTCTAGGAAGAACATCAAAAAACCAATGAAAAAAATTATTATTTCCCCCACCACCAGTCAATAAACTCAAAATACTACCATTTAATTTTTTTTTAAAACGTGGTGTTCCTTTTCTAATAACAATATTTTTATCTATTGTTGAATTAAAATTATTCCTTAATTGGAATGAAGCTCCATCGATAATAATATTATTTCTTATAATCGCAGTATCTTGTATTCTGTCAGTATAAAGTCTAGCATTATTAATTGTAAACAAATTATAACTGTCTTTACAACCATCAAAACTAATTTCTTTTTTTACATATTTTGCATTAGATTCAGACTTATGACCAACTTTCACTTTTCCATAAATTAATTTAAATACAATAATACCTATGTTTTTAAATATATTTTGTAATATTTTTTTTATTTTCATTTATAAATAAGTATAAATTAATACTAAATATAATTTGAAAATACAAAATCTTATAAGAATCATTTTAAAAAATTTTACATATGGTCATTAAAAAATGATATTTTTGTAACAAATAAAAAAATTAAAAAATCAATATTTTAATGGTCAATAGTCATTGATTATCAACGTTTATTTAATCAAATTTTAGACTTTGATTTTATTAATTATATAAAAAATGCTATAATTTAATTTTCCAAAAAAATAAAAATATGAATAAAAATTCTAATTATCAAGCTGACTCAATCAAAGTATTAAAAGGTCTTGAAGCAGTTCGTAAAAGACCAGGAATGTATATTGGAGATACTGACGATGGCACTGGCTTACATCATATGGTTTATGAAGTTGTAGATAATTCTATAGATGAGGCACTAGCAGGATATTGTAAAAATATAATAGTAAACATTAATTCTGATGGAACTATTTGTGTAAAGGATGATGGGAGAGGAGTTCCTGTTGATATTCATAAAGGAGAGAAAAAATCTGCAGCAGAAGTAATAATGACTCAACTTCATGCTGGTGGTAAATTTGATCATGATTCTTATAAAGTTTCTGGTGGATTGCATGGAGTTGGTGTTTCAGTTGTAAATGCACTTTCAGAAAAATTAGATTTAACAATAGAAAGAGATGGAAATAAATATTTTATACAATTTAAAAATGGAA
>CEUY01001486.1_pt1 | contig 10721 bp, 10 predicted proteins | sample 361481 | NCBI WGS metagenome assembly CEUY01 (sample SAMEA2622737, study PRJEB7988) | marine metagenome | isolation source: saline water (ENVO:00002010), including
CCGTGGGATCAGGCGCTGGATATGATTCTGAAGATCAAAGGCCTCGATAAGCGCCGCGAAGGCAACATATTGCTGATTGCGCCTAGCGAAGAACTTTCGCAACGGGAAACTCAAAAGCTGCAAAGCGACCAGCAGGTAGCGCAACTGGCGCCTTTATCCTCTGCCAGCATTACCGTTAATTACGCTAAGGCCGCCGAACTGGCAAATATCCTTAAAGCCAACGAAGGCAGTGGTGGCATTCTTACCGAGCGTGGCACGGTAACGGTTGATGAGCGCACCAATACCCTGCTCGTGCGCGATACCATTGAGTCAATTGATGAAGCACGCAAAGTGATTGCATCACTGGATATTCCGGTTAAACAGGTGTTGATTGAGTCTCGCATGGTGACAGTACGCGACAATGTAGGCGAAGACTTCGGTGTACGTTGGGGCTTCTCCGATCGCCAGGACGACAACGGCGTGTCGGGCTCACTTGAGGGTGCTGAAACGATTTCCGGCGGTGTGGTGCCGGATTTGGGTGACCGCCTGAACGTAAATCTTCCGGTCACCAGTGCAGCCGGTGCGATTGGCTTTCAAATAGCCAGCCTGGCAGACGGCACAATTCTGGACTTGGAATTATCAGCGCTGGAAACCGAAAACAAAGGTGAGATCATCGCCAGTCCGCGCATCACCGTTGCAAACCAACAGGAAGCTTACATTGAACAGGGTACTGAAATCCCTTATTCACAAGCGACTTCAAGCGGTGCGACGTCGGTAGAATTCAAAAAAGCGGTATTAAGCCTGAAAGTAACCCCGCACATTACCCCCGACAATCGTATTATTCTGGATTTGGTAGTCACTCAGGATACGCGTGGCGAAACCGTTGCGACTGCAACCGGTGATGCCGTAGCGATTGATACGCAGGAAATCAAAACCCAGGTGCTGGTCGAAAATGGCGAAACCATTGTATTGGGTGGTATTTTCCAGCAAGTGAACAGCAACGATGTCAGCAAGGTGCCCTTGTTTGGTGATTTACCTGTCGTTGGCGCGCTATTCAGAAACAGTTCAACGGTGTATCAGAAACGCGAACTGCTCATTTTCGTTACGCCCAAAATTGTAACGGAAGACTTTTGATCGCGAACAGGCCGGGCAAAACGCCTGTTCAAACAACCTGACAAGCCGTACATACCTGCCATTTCAGGTCGCTACGGCTTTGATTTCCCCGATATATTCAAAACATCTGCCCCAATGTTGCAACAAAACTTGCATAGAGGTCTGAGAAACTGAGATAATCCCGCCCTCGAAATTTTTACGAGGTTTTATGTATGTGCTTATTAGCGACAAAATAAGCACGTGTGAATGGGTGGTTGAGGAACTCAGGCAACGCTGCCCTTAACATTGATAAGTTGTGAAATAAGCAAATATGGCTGAAAAACGTAATATCTTTTTGGTTGGTCCAATGGGCGCAGGTAAAAGTACCATTGGTCGTCACTTAGCAGATGAACTACATCTGGAATTCTACGATTCTGATCAGGAGATTGAACGTCGCACTGGCGCTGATATTACCTGGATTTTCGATTTAGAAGGCGAAGAAGGTTTCCGTAAGCGCGAAGAGAACGTCATTAACGACCTTACCGATAAGCAAGGTATTGTGTTGGCTACCGGTGGTGGCTCGATCATGACGAAAGCGGTGCGTAACCGTTTATCAGCTCGCGGTATCGTAGTGTATTTACAAACAACTATCGACAAGCAGGTCGCAAGAACACAACGCGATAAGCGTCGTCCATTGTTACAAAAGGACGATCCAGAGCAAGTATTAAGAGATCTTGCTGAAAAGCGTAATCCACTTTACGAAGAAGTCGCTGATTACGTAGTCGATACCGATGATCAGTCTGCACGCGCAGTCGCAAATCAAATCATCAGCAAAATTGGATTATAAATTTCTTTAGGAGCTACTTCGATGTCAATCTTAACTGTAGAACTTGACGATCGTAGCTACCCCATCCAAATAGAAGCCGGCTTATTAAATCAAGCCGGCTTTTTTGTGCCTTATATTAAAGGACCGCGGGCAGTTATCGTCACCAACGAAACCATTGCACCGCTTTATTTGGAGAAGGTAATTGCAGCCTGTGGCGATAAAAACGTCGACGTTGTCACGTTGCCCGACGGCGAACAATACAAAACACTGGAACAATATGAAGTGGTCATGACCCGCTTGCTGGAAATGAATGCAGCGCGAGACACCACACTCATTGCGCTTGGTGGCGGTGTTATTGGCGACCTGTGTGGCTTTGTGGCTGCTACCTACCAGCGCGGCGTGCCATTTATTCAGGTGCCCACCACATTGCTCTCTCAGGTAGATTCTTCTGTGGGCGGCAAAACTGCCGTTAACCACCCACTGGGCAAGAACATGATTGGTGCCTTCTACCAACCTATTCTGGTCGCTATCGATATCGATACTTTGAACACCCTGCCTGCACGTGAATTCTCGGCTGGCATGGCAGAAGTCATTAAATACGGCATTATCTATGACAGCGCCTTTTTTGAGTGGCTGGAAGCCAACCAACAAGGCCTGAAGGATCTGCAGCAAGCTGAGCTTGCCCATGCAATCTTCCGCTGCTGCCAAATCAAAGCTGAAGTAGTTGCACAAGACGAGCGTGAAGGCGGTATTCGTGCGCTGCTCAACTTAGGGCACACATTTGGTCATGCCATCGAGGCCGAGCAAGGCTATGGTAACTGGTTGCACGGCGAAGCAGTTGCTGCTGGTATTATCCTTGCTTGTAAGACAGCAGAGAAGCTGGATTGGCTAACACCGTCAGAAACCCGTCGTGTGGCGGCGCTGCAACAGGCATTTGCATTGCCCGTTGAAGGCCCGGAAACCATGACATACAGCGATTACATGCGTCACATGGCCCGCGACAAGAAAGTCGAAGCCGGACACATTCGCTTTGTCATCCCACAAGGCATCGGTCATGCGGTGGTTACCAAAGATGTTAGTGAAGCCATACTCACTGAACTACTGAGCCAACCTGCTGGTTAATAACGGGCTTTAAAGGGTGAATCCGTGTCGTCTGAACTGCATGACAGACTTGAATATCTGGTCAATTATTCGTCTCAGCTAATTTTTGTTAGCGGAGACTCTATTGCAGAACAGCAACGTACGCTGGAGTCGTTTGTATTTCAGCAAGCCGACAACACCGAGCTGGCATTTATAACCGCGAATGACGACATGCAGGTCACCGATTACCGTCGGGATGTGTGTCGTCAGTTACTCGGCCAGGTCATTGGCAGCTATGTGCGCCCGCTCAATGAGCTATTGGCTGACCTGAATCACCACAACGGCCCGGTCCTGATCACCATTACCAATGCGCAGTTCCTGCCAAACCAATTCCTGCAAGAGCTGTGGGAGTTGGTTCTGCAAAGCCGCTTTGCCAACAACAAACAACACCTGAACGTGCTGCTGTTTGGTGAGTCAGAATGGGCGGAACAAGCTAAACAATGGCTACCGGCTAAAAATACCGATACGCCCTTACTTATCAGCAGTCAGTCTGTGACTCGCGACAATTATGGTAGTGACGTAGACAAACTGCTGGCTCAGCGCCGCGCAGCCTTCGACCGCTACCGCCAGGCCAAAGGTCAGGCACATATTGAAACCCGGCCCAACAGACTGCGCTCCCCCTGGTTGTGGCTGGCATTGGTACTGGTGTTCCTGTCCAGCTTTGTTGCGTTACTGGGCTGGCAATACGGCGCAACGTTAAGCACGTTGTTTAACCCTATTGAACAAACCACACAATCCGGCGCTGAGGCAGTGCAAGCCAACAACACTGAAGACAGTACGCCCACGCAAACAATCAGTGTGCCTAAACAAACTGACACGGTGATTGAAGAGCCGGTGCAGCAGGCCTCTGAGAATGCCCGCGTGGTAACCAGCTTTACTGACGCACTAAAAACTATACCAGAGCCAGAAGTGCGCACTTCTGAGTCTGGGGAAGCCACTCAGCAGTCAATTGCGGTACCAACTGCAAGTTCTGTTGAAACGACTGTCACAGAAACAGCAACCGAACAGCCTGCTATAGCTGGTGGAACTGAAGCTGAGTCCGCAGATAACGTTGGGCAAGCAAGTGAGAGTCCGGTAGTTGCTAGTGAACTGAGTTCTGAGCAGCCCACTATTGCACCAGCTAACGTCGGCACAACCACACTCATGACCGAGGCTGACCCCGCCGCCTATTACATTCAAATTGCAGGCATGAAAGACCTCCCGCTTGCTAAAGACTTCCTGCGGGACCACAACCTTACCGACAAGGTTACCATGTACAAAACTACACGTTACGGCGGCGATTGGTACGTTCTGCTATGGCATACAAGTGCAGCCACCCTTCTTGACGCCAGAGCAATGGTGTCGTCTTTGCCGCCGTTCCCAGGCAAAGACGCTGTTTTTGTAAAATCCGGCCGTCAAATCCAAGGCGAACTGAACCCGGCACGCTAATATTTTACCGATTCTGGAAATTGCTGGTTGTCGGGATCCGCTGTGGTCGCTACAATCAGGGTTTCTCTGGGTTGAACATGTTTTACAGCTTCATTTTCTGAATGTGCGCTGTCATGGCTATGCTTTCCACGAAGACAAATAACCAATAAATCGTCAGTGAGTAGTTACCAACATAATGGCAGTCAATAAAAACCGGGCATTCCTCAAGTGGGCAGGAGGCAAATACAGCCTGGTAGAAAAGATAAACGCGCAATTGCCAGTTGCGAACAAACTCATTGAACCCTTCGTCGGTGCAGGGTCTGTTTTCCTGAATTCAGACTACCCGCACTACGTCCTCAACGATATCAACCCAGACCTGATCAGCTTGTACAATCTGTTGAAGCAGCAGCCCGATGTACTCATCAATGATTTAAAAGCGTTCTTTACACCAGAGCACAATGAAGAAGCCACGTATTACGCCCTGCGGGAAGAGTTTAATCAGACCACTGACGAGCATTATCGCGCGCTGTTATTCGTCTATTTAAATCGCCATGGCTACAATGGCTTATGCCGTTATAGCCTGAGCGGACGCTTCAATGTGCCTTTCGGCCGTTACAAACGCCCCTACTTCCCCGAGCGTGAAATGTATGTATTCGCGGAAAAGTCCCAACACGCGAAATTTACCTGCCTTCCTTTCGAAAAAGTCTTTCAACGCGCCCGTAAAGGCAGCGTTATTTACTGTGATCCACCTTATGCGCCAATAAGCAAAACCGCGTTGTTTACCAGTTACGCGGCCAAGCAGTTTAATCTTGCATGCCAAAACAAGCTTGCAACACTGGCAAAACGAGCTGCTTATAAAAGAGGGATCCCCGTACTCATATCGAACCACGATCTGCCACTGACACGCCAGCTATACAACGGTGCCCATATCTCGACCTTAAATGTAAAACGGTCAATCAGTCAGAAGGGCCACAAACGTAAACCAGTCAGTGAACTACTGGCGTTTTTCGACGATACGCCGGTTATGCCAATTACCGACGAACACAACGCTAAGGCAGTATAAACTGCACTAACGCTATCAGAGACAAGACAAACAGAATGACAAATACAACACCAACCGTGATGTACACTTTTACGTCGGGTTGAGAGAAGTCTTTTTGGTAGTTTTTATGGCTTTGCACACCGAAGGCGCTCGCCAACACACTTTGAATCACTTGCAGTAAACCGGGTTTACTGGCCATTGCGACTATTCGCTGTCCGTGCCTTTCTGGCGCGACAATAATTCCAGCAAATCGAGATAATGAAAGCGATAAGAGGTAGAACGACCGGTTAACCAGCTCGACCAGCTTACCTCTTCGGCATGCTGCTGTGCGTTCGCACAAGGGGGCTGACAGTCATTTGAGGCTATTTCGCGGCTATCCGTTGCCAAATGAAATGTTCCTACCAGCAAGCCAACAGTTAACACTGTGCCAGATGCCCGCCATTTTAGGTTTCTGTTAAACATTCACTTATCTACCCAGTAGATTCCATTGGTTTAATTATAACCAGTTCGAACCGTCTGGCAACGAAAATTTCCGCCTAAAGTACGAAGGCCACGCATTTCTGCATGGCCCCGTACGCACAACAAATAATTTTTAAGCGACTATCGCTTACAGCTCGAAGTCTACACCGTAAGAAACAGTGAACTTCACGCTGTCGTTGTCTAACGCGTCCGGACCAGCGTCGTCCAGGTCAGTACCACTGATCATGAAGCCGAAACCGTCTTTAGACAGCGTCAGTGCGTAATCCATGTAGTCACCAGGTACGCCGTTGAATGACTCAGAGAAGTCGCCCTGGTGAGAACCAAGGTGAACACCAACTTCAGTGCCGCTTTCCAGTGCGTAAGCATAGTCAAGTGACAGGTAAGTCGTTGAACCAAAACCGAAGTCTTGATTTGGACCTTCATCTGGTTCTGCGTTCGCCAGAACGTATAAAGTCGCGCTAAAGTTACCGTAACCTACTGTACCGTAGATTTCGCCGAAATCGTAACCGGCTTCAGTGTCGTAGTTGTAGTACAGGTAACCAACATCATATGAAATGTCGCCAGCTTCGCCCGCGTAACCGAAGTAGATGTCGTGCTCGTAAGAGTAAACATCGTCTGCACCATACTTAACGTTAGATGCCCAAGTTCCCGCGTAGAAACCGCTGTCGCTTGCGTAGTCGATACCACCTTGTACAGCTGCTTCGTTCATGGTTTGAGTCAGACCACGCCAGATGTAGTTGTTGGTAACGCTAACGTTAGCAGATACGCTGTCAGCAAGGGCAGCAGTAGAAGTCAGGCAAGAGCCAACAACAGCTAAAGTTACCAAAGTTTTATTAAATTTCATGTGTGTTCTCCGTAAATTAACTTTGCATAAGTGTTTTAAAATCACTTTCTGTCTATTGTTCTTGTTATTGTGCTCACGACATACGCAAACTTGATGCCCGATTAATAACCTTCGTCAAAATCAAAGAAAAAACACATAAGCATATGATTTTATTTATATTTTATTTAGAGTGTTTTTTAACCGGAAGATTTCATACGCGCACTCGCACAAGCCCGTCGCACCATATAAGTGCACACTCACCAATAAAGGGCGGTATTTTGCCTTTTGCCTGCTCACAGAATCCGGTAAAATTTAATCAATAAAAGCGTTATCAAAAAACGTGTTAAAAAGACGTACTCTGCAAATCCATAAAGCCAGTTGCTGGCTTGACTAACCCGAAGGTAAGGTATGAAAGATTTTCTGATAGCCCCGTCCATTCTGTCCGCCGACTTTGCCCGGCTAGGCGAGGATGTTGAGAAGGTACTGGCGGCCGGTGCCGATGTCGTTCATTTTGATGTCATGGATAACCACTATGTGCCTAACCTGACTTTCGGACCTATGATCTGTAAGGCGCTGCGTGACTACGGCATTACGGCCCCTATTGATGTGCACCTGATGGTTTCACCGGTAGACGACCTTATTGAGCAGTTTGCAGACGCCGGTGCCAGCATGATCAGTTTTCACCCCGAGGCAAGTCAGCACGTTGACCGCAGTCTGCAGTTGATTATTGATAAGGGCTGCCAGCCCGGCCTGGTATTTAACCCGGCGACATCGCTCTCTCACCTTGATTACGTCATGGATAAGCTGCATCACATACTATTGATGTCGGTTAACCCCGGCTTCGGCGGTCAGTCTTTTATTCCAAATACGCTGGACAAGCTGCGTGAAGTAAAACAAAGAATAGAAGAATCAGGCCGAAATATACGTTTGGAAGTTGACGGCGGGGTGAAAGTCGATAATATCGCAGCCATTGCTGACGCAGGCGCAGACATGTTTGTTGCCGGCTCAGCTATTTTTAACCAGCCTGATTACGCCACCGTGATTCAGCAAATGCGCAACGAACTCGCTTCAGTTGGCGCCCGGTAATAACAGTAGGTATAAATTCATGAGTGTAAAACCAATCGTACTAAGCGGCTGTCAGCCGTCCGGTCAATTAACCCTTGGCAACTATATGGGTGCACTGAAGCAATGGGTGAGCATGCAGGACGACCACGACTGTTTGTACATGTTGGTAGACTTACACGCCATCACTGTTCGTCAGGAGCCTGAAAAGCTGAAGCAGGCCTGTCTTGATGGTTTGGCTTTATACCTTGCCTGTGGCATTGACCCGCAAAAAAGTACGCTGTTCGTACAGTCTCACGTACCTGAGCACGCGCAACTGGCGTGGGTACTGAACTGCTACACGCAAATGGGCGAGCTTAACCGCATGACCCAGTTTAAAGACAAGTCTGCAAAGAATGCCTCTAACATAAATGTAGGTTTGTACAGCTACCCGGTACTGCAGGCAGCAGATATTTTGCTGTACCAGGCAGACAAGGTACCGGTTGGTGAAGATCAAAAGCAGCACCTTGAACTGACCCGCGATGTAGCAACGCGCTTTAACAATATCTATGGCGATACCTTCCGCCTGCCCGATCCGTACATTCCGGAATTTGGTGCGCGTATCATGAGCTTGCAAGAGCCTGACAAAAAAATGTCGAAGTCTGACAACAACCCGAAAAACTACATCGGGCTGCTGGAAGAGCCGAAGAAACTGGCGAAGAAGATCAAGAGTGCCGTCACCGATTCAGACGAGCAGGCGCGTATTTATTACAACCCAGCAGAAAAAGCCGGCGTCAGCAACCTGCTGACCTTGCTCTCACTGGCGACGGGTAAATCGGTTGAATCACTGGTACCGGATTACGAAGACAAAATGTACGGTCACCTTAAAGGCGACGTAGCTGATGCCGTGGTAGCACTACTTGAGCCCATTCAACAACGTTACCACCAGCTTCGCGAAGATCAGGCGTATCTGAATGAAGTCATGCGAGAAGGTGCGGCCAAGGCACAGGCAAAAGCCAGCAAAACCCTGGCAGCGACCTATGACGCCCTAGGGTTTATTGCTAAACCTTAATCGGGTAGCGGGTACCACTTGTTATTGCTCATCGACAACTATGATTCGTTTAGCCACAACCTGGCGCGTTACTTTATTGAGTTAGGTTGTGAGCTGAAAGTCGTCAGAAATGACGAGGTCAGTCTGGCAGACATAGCTGCCATGTCGTTACAAGGTATCGTGATTTCGCCGGGGCCTTGCACGCCTGATGACGCCGGAATCAGTCTGGCAGCAATCAAACACTTTGCTGGCACCTTACCCATTCTTGGCGTATGCCTGGGACATCAGGCTATAGGTCAGGTATTTGGTGCCAGAGTCTGCGGTGCCCACCATATTCGTCATGGAAAGCTTTCACCGGTTCTACATAACGGAAGCCCTCTGTTCAATGGCATCCCTGAACGCTTTACCGTAACACGCTACCACTCATTGGTTTTATCGCCAGAACAGTTACCCGACTGTCTGCAGGCAATTGCCTGGAGTCAGGATGGCGACGAGCCAGAGATCATGGCGATAGCGCACCGCTCTTTACCCATTTGGGGCCTGCAGTATCATCCGGAATCTTTGTTAACCGAGTATGGCCATCAGGTACTGGCTAACTTTTTAACCTTAGCCGGTATTTCAGCGCCTTATACGCCGCGGCTTTCAACGGAACAAGCGTAAACACATTCGCTCTGAATTCGCGCAACAACACTACGGCGTGTTTTTTAACACTATTTCCGAGCTGGGGTTAATTAAGTTGCAGCGTATTGGGAATCGGCCGATACTACTTTTATATCACGCTATTTTTATCGATCTGCAGTACAAACGGAGTCACTACATCGCTTATGGCTGAGCAATTACTAACGCCCCCCTCCATTGCCGAACGTTTTGATTATTGGCTGATTGCGCCTGAGCGCGTCAGCGTCATGATTGGCAAACGTGCGCCGGGCGAAGTAAGTTATGAGGAATCGGAACAGAGTTTTACCCGTCGCCAACTGCTTAAAGTCGAAAAAACTGCGATTCGCGATAAGCTGCAAACCGCCAAAGTCCGCGCAGAATATCTGGCTCAAATTAACCAGCAACTGCATACGCTGGTTAAGAAAAAGCTGGCACAAGCTATCAGTGACACGCCCGCGATCCTAGACAAACAACTAAACTGGCAAGACGAGTCAACAGATCTTATCGACCTGCTCACCACACCATCAGCAACCATTTCAAAAGTGGAGGCTGTTGCGGCAGGCATGCCCTGGCTGTATGACGAACTGCTGAAGTTAGTTAATGCCCCACAAAATCGTCGGCGCGATGCGCGGGGCATGGTGATTGTGGTCGACACGCTGAAGACCGCGTTGAGTTTTATGGGAATCGACAACGTAAAACTGGTACTACCGGCTTTGATGTTCCGTCAATCGATACCCTTGATTACCGATCCCTTTCCGCAAGTAAAGCACAAGACCATGGAATACGCGGTAACTTGTGCCAGAACCGCTGAAGCCATTGCACCTCAGTTTAAAGCCCAGCCCTACCCGGCTTACCTGCTTGCCCTGCTGAGTCAGTTAGGCCGCAGTGTGATCCTAAAACTCTATTTTAAACTGTTCGAACAAGTGCATTTTGATTTTCTGCAACACGCGCAAAAAGCCAAATTGCGCGATTTGCACAGTGCTCTTACGCAGTTAGTGCCAGACCCAGCGCATTGTATTCAGTTGATTAACCAGCACGGCGACAAACTGTCTCTGCACCTGTTTGAGCAAATGGTATTCAAGCGGGTGGACTTGCACACTCCCATGCAACAGTTCCTGCAAGAGCCGGATGATGAGGATGCCTTGCCGTTAACCCGCACACTTCAACAAAGCCGGTATTACGC
>CEUY01015285.1_pt1 | contig 10713 bp, 10 predicted proteins | sample 361481 | NCBI WGS metagenome assembly CEUY01 (sample SAMEA2622737, study PRJEB7988) | marine metagenome | isolation source: saline water (ENVO:00002010), including
TGTTTAAGATCTGATAATGCATCATCAATCGATTGATTAGGTAAACCGAACATTAAATCCAAATTAAAATTTTTAAAACCTGCTTCCTTACCAAACTCAATTGCTCTTTTTGCCTCACTAGAATTATGTATCCTACCCAATGAAGTCAGTGATTGGTTATCAAAGCTCTGGATTCCCAAGGATAGCCGATTAATACCCAAAGCCCTATATTCTCTGAACTTTTCTGCCTCTATTGCTCCCGGATTAGCTTCTATTGTTACTTCTATATCCGAACCAAGATTTAATTGAGTTCGAGCGGAATTAAGCAACCTATCTAGCGATTCTGGTGAAAATAAGCTCGGGGTTCCTCCTCCTATGAATATGCTAATGATTCTTCTATCCCTGATTCGGTCAAGCTCAAGATTAAGATCATCTATTAAAGCATTAACATAAAGCTCTTCACGAAATGCTGAAGTGAGTATTTCGTGTGAATTGAAATCACAATAAGGACATTTCTTTATACACCAAGGAAGATGAATATAAAGTGAAAGAGGTGGATTTTCATGGAATATTTGTGTCAAATTTTTTTTCTTCGGCTATTAATTTTTTTGTTAATGATCTCAGTGCTTGCCCCCGATGACTTAATTCATTCTTTTGTTTGTCAGACAGTTCAGCAGAAGTACACCCATGTGTGGGCACATAAAATATCGGATCATAACCGAATCCATTTTCTCCGCATGGTGTTGTGATTACATGTCCGTTCCAAATTCCTTCAACGATGATTGGATCACTATCATCTGCATTTCTTAAAAAAACCATTGAACAAATAAATCTAGCACTACATTTTTTTTCATCTAACAATTTTATATTTTTTATAAGTTTATTTAGATTATCTTTATCAGTAGCATCGGGGCCCGCATAACGTGATGAAAAAACACCTGGCTCGCCTTTAAGTGCATCAACTTCGATACCAGAATCATCTGCAATCACAGGATACTCGACATACTGGGCAGCATTTCTTGCTTTAATTAAAGCATTTTCAACAAATGTTATTCCCGTTTCTTCTGCTTCGACAATATTGAATTTCGATTGAGGAATAATTTTGTATTTAGTATCGCAAAGTAACGCGTTTATTTCTCTAACTTTATTAAGATTATTACTTGCTAAAATAATTTCACTCTTTGTCAATATTATTTCCCTAATGCATAATTCTGATATTCAAATAACTCACTTATTCCTTTTTTTGCAAGCTCTAACATATGTTCTAATTCCTGATATGTGAATGGACGTTTTTCTGATGTGCCTTGAATCTCAATAAAATTATTTTTGTTAGTCATCACAACATTCATATCTGTTTCAGCGGTTGAATCTTCTCTGTAATTTAAATCTAAAAGAGCATTACCATCTTGGATACCAACAGAAACAGACGCTATCATTTCTTTTATTGGGTTACTTTCAATTAGTCCTTCATTAATTGCGCTATTAACAGCATCTTCCAATGCAACATACCCGCCTGTAATCGAGGCAGTTCTGGTTCCTCCGTCAGCCTGAATAACATCACAATCAATAACAATTGTATTTTCACCTAACAAATCCATGTTTATACTGGAACGGAGTGATCGGCCTATCAATCTTTGGATCTCCATCGTACGCCCCCCTTGTTTACGTTGTGATGCTTCGCGCTGCATACGCGAACCTGTTGAACGTGGTAGCATCCCGTATTCAGCAGTTATCCAGCCGGTTTCTTTCCCACGCAGGAAATTTGGGACGCCAGCTTCAATACTGGCATTACATATTACCTTTGTATTGCCGAACTCAATCAATACCGAACCCTCCGCATAACAGGTAAAATCTCTCGTAATAGTGATAGGTCTGAGTTGATCTAGTGGCCGTCCATCTGAACGCATAAAAGCCTCCTATTAAAAAGTACTGTATTATAACTATAAAATGCGTCTGCGTGTTTCCTCTATTAGCAAGGAGACGCTAATATTAGTAAATAACTAATTTATGGGAAGAAGGATATTTTAATGATACATAGTATGACAGCCTATGGCAGAACGGAAGATTCAAATAATGAAATTTCTATCTCATGCACTATTAAAAGTGTCAATCATCGTTACTCAGACATATCAATTCACCTGCCAGAAGAATTGAGACCCCTTGAGCAAAAAATTCGGGAGCATATTTCTGATAAAATACAAAGAGGGAAGGTAGATTGTAATATACACATTGATAAACATCACATTCACAATGAGATATTATCTATCAATCAAGATCTATTAAAAAAAATAGTAGAAGCTTCTGAAAAAATAAATTCTAATTTATCTGATTCTGCTCCGTTAAACTCACTAGATTTATTACGCTGGCCTGGAGTTTTAGAAAAAAATATTCTCGATCCAAAAACATTAGATAAATCACTTTTAAAACTGGTTGATGAAACTCTCAAAATTGTAATTGAAACTAGACAACGTGAAGGAATAAAAATTAAAAAAATGCTGACTGAACGCTGTAAAAAGGTCAAAGATGTTATCGATAGTGTTCGTAAAAAAATGCCCGAAATTTTAAAAAATTTACGTGAAAAATTAAGTCGTCGTGTACAAGAACTTTCATCTGAGATAGAAAATGATCGATTTGAACAAGAATTACTTTTTTTATCTCAGAAAATGGACGTAGAAGAAGAAGTTGATCGACTTAATGCGCATACAGATGAAGTCATAAGAGTAATAGATCAAAAAGGGCCGATTGGGAGGAGACTAGATTTTCTTATGCAGGAAATGAATCGTGAAGCAAATACATTAGGATCTAAATCATATGATCTTCATACAAGCAATGCTTCTGTTGAATTAAAAGTAATAATTGAGCAAATGCGAGAACAAATTCAAAATATTGAATAATTGATTAATCATGGGAAATGACATTCATGGAACTCTTTTTATTATTGCCGCACCCTCCGGCGCTGGTAAGACATCACTAGTCAAGGAACTATTAAAAAAAATTGATAATCTAAGTGTTTCTACATCATATACAACTCGCCAACCAAGGAAAAACGAAGTTGATGGAAAAGATTATCACTTTATTGAGGAAAAGAAATTCAAAGATTTAATTAATAAAGATTTTTTTCTCGAATATGCCATAGTTTTTGGTAATTATTACGGTACATCCCATTTCTCAGTTAAGTCTGAACTAGAAACAGGAAAAAATATTATTCTAGAAATTGACTGGCAAGGTATGCGAAAAATTAAGTCTGCAGGATTAACTTTAACTAGTATCTTTATACTGCCTCCAAGTTATAGAACATTGCGTGAAAGATTATTAAATCGCAATGAAGATAATATTAAAATAATTGACCAGAGAATGAGTGCTGCAATTGAGGAAATTTCTCACTATAATGAGTTTGAATTTATTATTATAAATGATGATTTTGAAGAAACTTTAGTCAAACTAGAAGAGATTATTGGTAATCCAATGACAAATTCATGCCGCCAATCTGCCTTTTTTGACAATTTTATCGAGCAAATGATGGTACAAAAAGATTGAATTGGTTAGAATTGCCATCCTTTATAGTATTTATAAAAATGTAGAAATCCCGCTAATTAGAATTGAAATTGAGGAATAATGATGGCCAGAGTAACCGTAGAAGATTGCCTTGAAAATGTAGTAAACCGTTATGAATTAGTCTTGCTTGCGAGTAAACGCGCCCGTCAGATTGTCTTAGGTTCTGACCCATTGGTGCCCGATAATAATGACAAAGCAACGGTCATTGCATTACGTGAAATTGCAGAAGATTTGGTTACTTCTGAGAATATTGACAAAATAAATCAATTAGATGATGAAGAACTAACTGAAGACGTTTTCGAGCTTCCCCCTCTTTCTAAATAGTTAACCCTCCCCTTCATACTTAAAGAAAGGCGCAGCATGTGTTGTTTTGCTGTTGTATCATATGGATCTTTGAAAAAAGAATCGCAACCAAAAATATGTTAACGATTAGCGAACTAAGTAAAACAATTGGAACTTACCTGCAACCTGAGCAAGTCAATAAGGTTCAACTCGCCTATCAATTTAGCGCTGAGGCCCACGAAGGTCAGAAACGTAAAAGCGGTGAGCCATATATTTATCACCCTCTTGAAGTTGCTTATATCCTTGGTGATATGCGCATGGACTATCAAACATTAGTAGCCGCCATACTACATGATGTAATTGAAGATACGCCTACGGCAAAAACTGAAATTAGAAAAAAATTTGGTAAAGGAATAGCTGAGTTAGTCGATGGCGTGAGTAAATTAGATAAAGTTAAATTTGAAAGCTTTGAAGAGGCTCAAGCGAATAATTTTCAAAAAATGTTAATGGCTATGAGTGCTGATATCCGTGTCATTCTTGTCAAGTTAGCTGATCGTTTACATAATATGAGAACACTAGAGGCATTAAAATCCAAAAAACGTATGCGCATTGCAAAGGAAACACTCGAAATATATGCTCCTATTGCTTTGCGACTCGGTATAAACTCTATTCGACTAGAATTAGAGGAGCTAGGTTTTTTAACACTGTACCCACTTCGCCATAGAATACTAAATGAACAAATAAATAAAGCGCGAGGGCATCGCAAAGAAGTCATAACAAAAATTCGTACAGCTTTAAAACGTCGTATGCGGCAAGAAAAAATTCCTGGGCAGATCTTTGGTCGTGAAAAACACTTATATGGTATATATAAGAAAATGCGAGATCAAAATTTATCATTTTCAGATGTATATGATGTTTATGCTTTTCGGATAATTGTCGATGATGTTGATACTTGTTATCGAACTGTGGGTACAGTACATAATTTGTATAAACCAGTTCCAGGTAAATTTAAGGATTACATTGCTATACCAAAAACAAATGGCTACCAATCTCTGCATACTGCTCTATTTGGCCCATATGGTGTACCAATAGAAATTCAGATACGAACAAAAGAAATGAATGATGTTGCTGAAGTTGGAATTGCAGCCCATTGGTTATATAAAACTGAGAACAAGTCAAAAAATATTAGCCGCATGAGTATGGGTCGAACTGATACTCAACGTCGCGCAAAAGAATGGTTGAGAAATATAGTTGAAATGAATAAAACTGCTGGAAACCCGGAAGAATTTTTCGAAAATGTCAAAATAGATTTGTTCCCTGATGAAGTGTATATCTTTACTCCTAAAGGAAAAATTATGGAATTACCTAGTGGCTCAACAACCATCGATTTTGCGTATGCAATACATACTGATATTGGAAATACATGTGTTGGGGCAAGGGTCAATAGAAAACTCGTACCATTAGGTACCCAATTAACAAATGGTCAAACTGTTGAGATTATCTGTGCAAGTAGTGGAAGACCTAATCCAGCATGGCTAAGTTTTGTTGTTACAGCAAAAGCCAGATCACAAATAAGACACTTCTTAAAAAACCTCCAGCAAAGTGAAGCAGTGGCTTTGGGAAAACGCTTGTTGAATAGGGAACTTGAGCCATTCACTCTTACTTACCAAGATATCAGTAAAGCTGATATGCAATATTTAATTAGCGAGAACAAAAGTGAAAATGAGAATATGTTATTTGAAGATATTGGATTAGGTAATAAAATGGCTCCTCTAATTGCCAGGCAATTAGTAGTGCTAAAAAAATTAGCGTCGAAAAAGGATAAAAAAAGATCAACCAATAATACTATTCCACTAACAATTAAAGGAACTGAGGGTATGGTTGTAAACTTTCCTAAATGCTGTTATCCAATACCTGGCGATCCTATACATGGATTTGTTACTTCCGGTCGAGGAATAGTCATACATCGACAAACTTGTAAAAATTTAGTTGAATACCAAAATCAACAAGAAAAATGGATTGATGTAGAATGGGAAACTGAAAACGAGAATGAATATCGAGTAAAGATTCATCTAAATGTTAATAATCAGCGTGGAGTACTCGCGACTGTAGCAGCTGCGATCGCCGATGCCGATGCAAATATTAATAGTGTGGAAATTAAAGAACGTGATGATCGTCATACCGCTCTAAGTTTTATTGTCGAAGTTAAAAACAGAGCGCATTTAGCTAAAGTAATTAAAAAAATAAGGCTTATCAAAAGCGTTATACAAATTGATCGAAATTAAATAATTTATGGGTGTATAAAGAAAGACAAGGAGATTGTAATGCAAACAGAAATAATATTTACCGAAGATGCACCTCGAGCTATAGGAACATATTCGCAAGCAGTTAAAGTTGGAAACATAATTTATCTTTCTGGTCAAATACCCTTAGTCCCTAAAACTATGGAACTGATCGAGGGTGATAAGAAAAATCAAATTAAACGTGTCTTTATGAATTTAGCTGCAGTTGCAAAAGCCTCGGGGGGGTCGCTGTCAGATATCACTAAATTAAATATCTACCTTACAGATTTATCAGATTTTCCGTTAATCAATGAAATAATGCCTGAGTATTTTTCAGAACCTTATCCTGCTCGAGCAGTTGTTGGTGTGGCTAGTCTTCCAAAAGGAGCAACGATCGAAATGGATGCAGTCATGATGATTTAAAAAACCCGAAGTTTATCTTCGCTTTGATAACAAAAAAACAACTAAATCTCTCAGATTCAATATCTTCTTTAGCTGGAATCGGTCCTCGATTGCAGGAAAAATTAATGTATATTGGAATCAATAAAATTCAAGATTTGTTATTCCATCTGCCGTATCGTTATATTGATAGAACACGACTAATTGCATTAGGTGAATTAAAAATAGGTGAAGATGCTTATGTACAGGGTAAAATTGAATTAACACAGATAGGCTATGGAAGGCGTAGATCATTATTATGTCGTATCAGTGATGGCACAGGAGCAATTATTTTACGCTTTTTTTATTTTTCAAAATCTCAACAAAATAATCTTAAACGAGGTGAAACAATACGTTGTTACGGTAAAGTACGTAAAGGAAAAAGTACACTCGAAATAATTCACCCCGAATATCGTTTACTTGATAGTGATAGTGAAACTGAAATTGGATTAGAAAAACAATTAACAGCTATATATCCAACTACAAAGGGTCTTCAACAACCTAGAATTCGTAGACTTATCGAACAAGCCTTAACTGTCCTGAATAATGATAAAAAAAATATGATTGAATTATTGCCTAAAGATATTCTATTAGAGCAAAACCTACCAACACTTACTGATGCTCTAGAATATGTACATCGACCACCTATAGATGCTGATCTAGAGAGTCTTATTAATAAAAAACATCCATCTCAAAAAAGACTTACTGCTGAAGAGTTGCTAGCATACCAGTTAAGCCTTCTTGATCTCCGGAAAGAGCTAAAAAAAGAAGAAGCTCCTGTATTTAAAAAAAGTGTTCAACTTATTCCAAAATTTTTAAAAAAGCTATCATTTGAATTAACTAATGCTCAAAAAAAAGCATTTGCAACTATAGAATCTGATTTAAATAAGAGTTCGGCAATGTTGAGACTTTTACAAGGCGACGTTGGCTCTGGCAAAACTGTAATTGCTGCTTTAGCAACATTACAGGCAATTGAAGAGAATTATCAAGTTGCAATTATGGTGCCGACTGAGCTTCTTGCTGAGCAACACTATAAAAACTTCACTGATTGGTTTAAGTTATTTGATATTGAAACAATTTTATTAACTGGTAAATTAAAAAAATCTATAAAAAAAATTATTGAAGAAAAATTAAAAAATAAAAAACCAATTGTAGCTATTGGCACTCATGCTTTATTTCAAGAAAATATTTCTTTTTCAAAGTTAGGACTTGTTATTATTGATGAACAACATAGATTTGGAGTACATCAACGACTCACTCTGATTGAAAAAGGGCAAAAACATGATAAATATCCACATCAATTGATTATGACTGCAACTCCAATACCAAGAACATTAACAATGACTGCATATGCAGATCTTGATCATTCGATTATTGATGAACTTCCACCAGGCCGCATATCTACAAAAACAACGGTGCACTCAAACCAAGTAAGAGATGAAATAATAAGTAGAATAAAAGGTAAATGTGAATTGGGGCATCAAGCATACTGGGTTTGTACGCTTATTGATGAATCAGAGTCTCTGCAATGTGAAACTGCTATAGCAACATCGGAAAAGCTCAGGAAAAAACTAAAAAATATTAAAGTGGGATTAATACATGGACGTATGAAATCAAATGAAAAAGAAACTATCATGAAAGATTTTAAAGACGGAAAAATTCACCTCTTAGTAGCAACAACTGTAATTGAAGTTGGTGTCGACGTACCTAATGCTAGTTTAATGGTCATTGATAATGCAGAACGTCTTGGTCTTTCACAATTACATCAGTTGCGTGGCAGAATTGGTCGGGGAAACAAAGAAAGTTTTTGCGCGCTAATTTATCAGTCGCCTCTCAATAAAATTGCAAAAGAAAGGCTTAGGGTAATGGAAGATACTAACGACGGTTTTGTAATTGCAGAAAAAGATCTTGAGTTACGAGGTCCGGGTGAGGTTTTAGGTACTCGCCAAGCAGGTATACCAGATTTCCAGATAGCAAATTTAAAAAGGGATTCATATTTATTGCCAAAAATACAAGAAATGGCTAGGCAGTTACTTGAAAAAAATCCTAAGAATGTAAGATTACTAATTGAACGATGGCTTGGAAAGAAACATGAATATAGCAACGTATAGCATGAGGAAATAATTTAATTGAAAATTAATTGGCAAAATAAAGAAATAGTGCGTATGAAGATTAAAAATAAGTACTTATCTACATTTTTATTCGAAAATGGATCTCTAAGTCGATTAATCCAAGATCGATTTAGAAGAAAGCTTCACATCGATTTGATAAATGAATCTTGGTCTACGGCAATGACATACGAAAAAAAATTACTTTCATTGCGTAATTATGAAATCATTTTCGCTAGAGAATCTTACCTAAGTTGTAATAATAAAAAATTAGTTTATGCTCGAACTGTCATACCAAGAAAAACACTTAAAGCGCAAAATCACACTTTGACTAGGCTCGGCCAAAAACCGTTAGGAGAAATATTATTTAATAATAATAAAATTTTTCGCGAGAATATAAAATATGCAAAAATCCCTTTACACAATGAACTTCATAACAAAGCTAAAAAAAATTGTAATATATATTCTGATTTATATGGCAGACAATCTATATTTTATGTGAAAAATAAACCTTTACTTCTTATTGAAGTTTTTCTTCCTGACATTATGACATAAAAAAAATTTATAATGGGATATGAGATTTCGTAAATATAAAATTGCTGATGAATTTAAAAAAAATAAAATTTAAATACGATAAGATTCGTTACTATCTTATCTTGATAAGATTAAATCGGCCTATCGGTATTTTTTTACTTTTATGGCCAACCTTGTGGGGTTTATGGCTATCTGCAAAAGGGATCCCAAATGGTGAAATTTTAATTGTATTTCTTTTTGGTGTTTTTTTAATGCGTTCAGCAGGATGCATTCTAAATGATATAGTGGATAAGGATTTTGATAGATTTGTTTCGCGAACAAAAAATCGGCCATTAGCATCAGATAAATTATCCTCAATAGAAGCATTTATTTTCGCTACTGTTTTAATTTTTATTGCGTTCCTCTTGGTTTTAACAACTAATACTCTTACGGTACAACTATCATTTGTTGCAGTAATATTAGCTGGTGTTTATCCATTTCTAAAACGTTACACTTATTTACCTCAGATTTTTTTAGGCTTAGCATTTGGATGGTCTATTCCTATGACATTCGCTGCAACAACTAATTCGATTCCTGATATTGCATGGCTACTACTAATTGCTAATATACTCTGGACTGTTGTATATGATACTATTTACGCGATGGTCGATCGTGAAGATGATTTAAAAATTGGAATAAAGTCAACCGCAATATTATTCGATGATGCCGATAGGACTATTATTGCTATAATTCAAGTACTAGCGCTTGCTGCATTAGCAATCGTTGGTAAGCAAGCTTCTCTTAACTTTGTATATTATTTTTGTTTAATTTTGGGGGGCTGTTTGTTTGTATATCAATCATATTTAATTAAAAATAGAGAACCTAAAAAATGTATGCAAGCATTTCTAAATAATAATTGGTTTGGGTTAATTGTATTTATTGGGTTATTTGTAAACTATATGTAAATTAAAAATGAATATATATAAATACGTATTATTTTTTCTAACGATTTTTTCTTTTTCAATCATTTATGCTGAAGAGAATAATTTAGTCAACAAGCAATGCAATAGAATTGGCAATAAATTAGGTAGTGTTAGTGTTGCAGATTGTCTTGCTATTGGGCTTACTCTAACTGATGGAATAACTTTTGAAGGCGCGCCTATTTTAATAAAAGAATACCCGCCACTTGAAACACGAGAACCACTAGGAAAAGTTTTGCTGATAGGTGGAATTCATGGTGATGAATATTCTTCAGTAAGTATTATTTTTAAATGGTTAAAGACATTAAATAAGCACCACAGCGGTTTGTTTCATTGGAATGTTATTCCTTTGGTGAATGTAGATGGTTTGCTGAGGAAAAAGTCTCAACGGGTAAATGGTAATAATATTGACCTAAATCGTAATTTTCCAATTAGTGACTGGAAAAATACTGCATTAAAATACTGGATCGAAGAAACTGGCAAAAACCCTAGATATTATCCGGGGCCTGAACCACTAAGTGAGCCAGAGTCTAATTGGCTACTTGGGCATATCAATGTCTTTAGGCCTGATGTTAT
>CEUY01085392.1_pt1 | contig 10700 bp, 9 predicted proteins | sample 361481 | NCBI WGS metagenome assembly CEUY01 (sample SAMEA2622737, study PRJEB7988) | marine metagenome | isolation source: saline water (ENVO:00002010), including
CCCATCAGACTATTTGTAAGTCTGTTTGCAGCAAGTCCACGTCCTGCTGAAATACCAATGCGGTTCTTCCACATGTTCAGTTCAGTTGTTAACGTGGATTTCTCACTAGGTGCTTTCGTGTTTAGCTCAGTTGAGAACTTCCCTGCAACAGATGGGACTAAAATATCCGAACTCTCGTTCGACTCGACACGGTTAACACGGTCGATAAACGTTTCACTGCTAGAGTCAGGGGCGGTAGCTGGTTTTGTTAACCCGAGCTTTTCATTCATCTCAGCGGTGGACAACTGCTCGTACGGAGTCTCGTTAGTTGCATCCTCAAAATCGATGCCTAACTCGGACGACGTCTCGCTGACCAGCGATTCGATAATATCTTCTTCTTTCATTTAAAAAATCCTCTAAGGGGAGTATTTACAATGCAAAATACAGAGTCTACTTTGATCTCGATGATTGCGAAGTTGCCTGACTTATTCAGACAACGTGCGGACTCATTGGCAGAGTTTTCTGCAATTACTCACAATGAGTACATCACACTGGTTGAAGACTCGTTGCAAGGCGCAGACTACTTACCGGGTCTACTTGAGCACCTACAGACACTACTGGGCTGTAACATGCTTTCGGCTATCTCACTTTTAACAGGTGTGCCAGAAGTGGATGTACTAGGTACACTTGACAAAGTGAGTACTAAGCGTGACCCATTGAATTCTGCATTGACGGGCGGTTCCCGTTTAGCGAAGTTCATTGGTAGCGAGTCATCTCGTATCGGTCTACCTACATACGAAAACCTGCCTATGGCAATCGGCGAGTCTTCACGCCGTAATAGCAAGCGTCGCAACATTAATGGCGACATGGCGGGGAACAACGCTTCTCAAAAATCTTACAACTCTAACTCGATGAACCAGACAACTAAGAACTCTGGTAACACCAGCGTGGGTGACAACTCGGGTAATGTAATGGGTAACACGTTTGACAACAGTCAAGACAACCGTAAGATTAGCAACTACAACAACGACAGCTCTAAAGGCAAGCGTGGTCAAGGCTTTGGCAAAGACAACATGCGTAACCTAACTGAAGCGTCTGACTTGTCTACAGGTAAACAGTTCGGCGTAACGTTCGAGCGTGACGGCAATAAGGCAGAAGTTCTAATGACGCTTCGTCTTGCGGTAATGCTTGCGTCTACGGACGAAATGCAAAACCTACTGACTCTTACAGACCAGACCAATACGTTCTCAGAGCGTCGTCTTAAAGTTAAGGCTGGTCAGTTGAAGTTCTGGAAAGACTTGGTGTTCTGTAATGACCTTATCGAGCAAGCGCGTAAAAACCGCTTTAAAGATAAGACTGGTTACTACCGTCGCATGATGGATCGCCGTAGCTCTAACTGGCTATCTGGTCTTCTGTCTTTCGATATGTCTATCAACAACGCATCTGCAATCATGATTGTAGAGCAAGATACTGTTGATGGCCTAGCGGCAGAAATGGGCGGTGACTTCGACGAGTTCGCTGTTCGTAAGCAAGTATTCGATGACACACTAACTGTGTACATCGCAGTGGTTGACACTCGCTTCAACCAAATCACTATCTACACTCGCGGCATGGATGAGTACACCACGCTGTCAGTGAGCGACCTTAAGGGTAAGGGCGGTAAAGGTGGCGGTAATGTCGACGACATCATCCGTGCTTACACGTCTGGCTCAAACCCTAACCCGTTCGGCTAAGGAGAAACCATGGCACTCTCGGAATACATCAAGGCTCTGTTACCGTCCTACGAGACAGCAAGCCTAAAAGACAACCTGCACTCAAACGTGCGTGAGTTGACCGAACAGATCCTACCTGCGTATGAGAACGCAATCGAACTGTTCAATGAGGCACCAATGAAAGACAAAGACGTTCAAGAAATGTCTAAGTTGTTCATTGAGAAACTAAAAGTGTCTGGCCTAGAACACGGCTCAATCAAAGACGTGAACATGGTGGAGTTCATTCGCGAAGTGATGCGTAATATCATCACTCTGGAAGGCTACCTAAAAGAGCGTATTGATTCTGACTGTGGTCGTAAAATCGTTACAGACGGTATGACGTTCAGCAACCAGTTCCTACTTCAACTGTTGGAGTCTATCGATTTCTTCAACCGCTACTCTAAAGTGCTGATTAACTACATCACACACAAAGAGTTTGCACAGGTAGAGAACTCACGTCAGAAAGTCATGGCGATTGGCCCGGGCGATGAAGAATTCCTACAGGTACGCATGCTTTCATTTACGATTGTATGTCGCATCCTAGGTACTCCATTGTCTAAGCTACGCGCAGACTACAGTGAGACGCCCGCTATCGCTATTGACAGCGAGAACATCGGTGAACTTCGTGCTGTGTTCGGCAATCGTATCGACCCTGTTGGTTTCTCAAACGTACCTTTCCCACTGTCACTTATCTACTATTCTCGTATGGCGATTGCCAACAGTCAGATGGATAAGTACGACGACACTGTCGCAACGGCTAAGGCAGTTGAGTTACGTATCATGTTGTACAAGAAGAAACTTGCAACGGGCGAAGGCGATGCTGCGATTGAAGACCTACTTGACCTCCAAGAGAAACGTCTAATGGAACTTCGTCGTAAGCAAGAGCGTGCGGAGAAGAAGCATGGACTTAAATAAAGCAGTTGTGGGTGTGAAGCAATACCGTGCTTTACCTGCTAGCAAAGTAGACCGTCACCATGAGACTTTCGAGTTCCTGAGTGCGGCAAACTGTCTGATTCCAAAGTTCCGAATGTTAGCTTCTGCTGATGTTCAGAAAGTATTATATGACGATTATACACAAATCGGTTATACGCTGAATTCGTTTTATAATGAAACGGTCGCGTTCATCGTGGAAGGTAAACGTCGCCAAACTTCTATTCAGACGTGGGAGTCAATCTTTCAAGCTTACGCAAATGACCTATCTAATGTGGATGCTGTTAAGAAAGACGAATCTCTCGGTGCGATGATTCTCAATTCAATCTTCCGTCGTTCGGGCACAGTTCGTAACTACGGTAGTGAGCACCAATCTGTTGAGGTCTCGGAAGAACTTCTTTCCTATGCAGACCACGAGGTGTTCGATTTATGGATATCTCGCGACAACGGTATCTCGGATATGGCACGTGCTATGTCTATTCTTTTGAAATTCACACACCCCTAGGGGGAACCCGACGCGTCGGGGTGGTGTGACGAAATCTAGGTTAACCTAAAGGAAACAATCATGTCTAACTTTTGGCAAAAGAAAGTGGCTCAAGAATCTGCGGAAACAGCGGGTCACGACGATAACATCTCAAACATCGAGTCTCCAGAAGAGAATCTGGAAACGCAGCTTACAGAGCTTGCTTCTGAAGATGCACAACTTGACACGCTAATGCGTGACGGCGAAACTCTGAACGCTGACATGGCGAAAACAGAAGACGCTATCGACACCGCTGCTGATGCAATGGACGAAGGCGAAGAGCTTTCTGAAACTCAAGCTGAATCTCTAGAGATTGGCCAAGAGTCTATCCGTAAGCGTTGGGGTATCACTAACGCACGCGTTGCACGTGAATCTTTCCGTAACGGCCGTGGTGCTACTCGCATTGCACACGAAAGCTGGAAAGACAACCTAAAAGACCTTTGGAAGCGTCTACTTGCGTTCATTGAGCAAATGATCAACAAAGCGAAAGACCTTAAACTTAAGGTTATGAACGTGGGTAAATCTGCGGTATCTCGTGCTAAGAAGTACGAAGATGCAATCGGCAACATGGGCAGCAAGAAGAAGAAAGATACCATCTCTGGTAGCTGGATGGGCAAACTTGCTATCGAAGGCAATGTTGACGTAACTAAGTCTGCTGACATCGCAGTTGACATGGTTTCTGGCGGTAAAGCATCTTCTGCTGTTGAAGCATTCGCTAGCCAACTTAGCGCGGTAGCTGCTTACTCTGTAGCTGACAATGACGGTGAACTTAAGTTCTCTGCTGACGGCGCTGCTAAAGAGTTCTCTGGTGAAGCTGCTAAGAAGCTGAAAGTCCTACCGGGCTTTGAAGCTGAAGGCGATGGCGAAATCAACCCACACCGCGTTTACGCTCTACCGGGCGGTAACTACTTCCAGTCTGCTGTTAAGTACATCAGCGGTGAAGGCGATCAGAAACTTGCTCTAATGCAAGCATCGTTCTTCTCTTCTGGTGAGAAGGTAGAAGACAACGATATCCCAACTCCTTCTTCTGGCGACCTGCGTAAAGCTAACAGCCAACTTAAGAAGATCGGTGAGAACTACGAGAAAGTTCTTAAAGACTTCCGTAAGCAAGACGAAGGCATCACTAAGCTTAAAGACGCAATCAAGAAGACTGTTGATAACTTCGACAAGTCTAAAGACGAAGATCGTACTCACCTACGTAACGCTCGTCAAGTTGCTAACGGCACGCTTGTTTCTGCACAAAACGCTAACAAAGCAATCCACACGACTGTTCGTGGCGTACTAAGTGGTCTAACTGGCTACATCGGTGCAGGTATCGGCGCTTACGAGAAAGCTTAATCTCTCGTAACACAAGTTTCACGGCGGACATGAGTCCGCCCTATTCCAAATTCGAAAATGGGAAATAGAATAATGTCTAATTTCTGGAAAAAACAAGTAGCTCAAGAATCAGCAAACGCACAACTTGAGCCGGGTTCAATCGAACTACCTGAAGAAGCAGTTGAAACGCACATTGCGGAAGCTGAAGAAGATACTGCTGAAATCGAACTACTGGATCGTGACGGTGCTGTACTTGAAGACGACGCTGACGAAACTGATGCTCAAATCGACCTAGTTGATGAAGGCGAAGAGTCTGGCGAAGACATGTCTGAAGGTGACGTGGAAGCTCTTGACGTTGCTCAAGAAAGCATCCGTAAGCGTTGGGGCATTGATCGTCGTAGCGTAGCACAAGAATCAGCAGGTTCTTCTCGCGCACGTCGTGTAGTTGCACGTGAGTCTCTAGTAGACGACGCTAAAACTCTTGTTAAGCGTTTCATCGAGTGGCTAAAAGAACTTGGTCGTAAGGCTAAAGAGCGTTGGATGAAGTTCCACAATGCTGGTAAAACAATCCAAGGTCGTTCTAAGAAGTTCGAAGCGAAACTTCGCAAGCTAGGCACGAAGAACAAAGACACTATCTCTGGCGGCTTCATCAAGCAGCTATCTAAAGGTGGTGAGTTCATCGGTACTAACATGGCGGAAATGAAAGAGCAACTTGCTTTCGCTAAGAACACGATGGAAGCGCAGACTGAAATCTACGCAAATGCTAAAGGTACTGTAGATAAGATTCTAGGCGGCGAGAGCGGCGTAGCGTCTGAAGTACTAGGTTCTATCAAGTCTAAAGGCTTGAAAGGTACTAAAGTGATCGGCGGCATGCAAATCGACTTTAAAGAAGAGTCTGAGTCAACTGTAGTTGAATTCACTGAAGACACTTCTGACGTTAAAGACGAAGTGGCAACTCCATCTTCATCTGAACTTGCTTCTCTAAACGATTTCTACAACCTAGTTGGTAAAGATCTAGAGAAACAACTTCAAGACTTCCGTAAGACCGAGAAAGCTCAAGCTGACCTTGAGAAAGTAATGGACAAAGTCCTTGCTGCAATCGGTAAGAAAGAAGGCGAAGAAGGCGGCGAGAAACAAGCTCGCGTTGCGCGTAAGATGGCACAAAGTGCTGCGTCTAACGCACAGCTACTTGCTAAAGCTGGTGCACACGTATGGAAAGTACTTCCATCTGGCATCAACGGCTACCTAGCAGCAGGTATCGGCGCTTACGGTAAGTAATTTACCTAAGACTGTCCCTTGCAGAGATACAGGAAGACTTCGGTCTTCCTGTATTTTTTTATTTGCTATGAGTCCACTTAGGAGAAAAATAACATGATGCAGTATTTTGAAGTGGCTTCTGTAGATGTAAGTTTACGTAAAGCCCTGTACGATGGCGTCGTCAATAAGCTCTTGCAAGAGAGCGGCGTAGCTGACGCAGAGGTGGTGTTTTCGGATGACGATAACGACACGCAAGCCCAACCGGGTAGCCGCGTAGGAGTACAGCACGAAACCTCCTTTGGTTCATCGAACAAAGTTTATGTCGAGTTCTCGGAGACACGTAATGACGATAACCGTCATGCAAGAGGCATCGGGTTAAACCGAGAAGTCCCTGTGTTCTACGACAAGAAGCGCAATATCCAACTCCAACCTATAATGACCCAGTACGACGTAGAGTTAACTATCCGACGTAACTCTCGTTCGAAAGATGTCTTACAGCGTTGGCTTAATCGTCTCAACTCTTTATTAGACATGGGACGTGCAAGTACAGTAATCGACGTAGAAACGTATTACTTTATCCCGATGGCATCGCTGGAGTTATTGCATGCGTGTTGGGAAGCAATCAACGGGTTAGGTGTCCAATACGACACGTACAAGGATTACCTACAAGCACACCTGCACAAAAGCGTTACCGTGTTGGCAGCACAAACAGGTGGTCAGAAACGACTGGCGGCACGTTTGAACCTGACACGTGTAGAAGTTGTGTACGAGACCTCACCGATTGTAAAAGAAAAACAAGAACTCCACCATAGCGCAGAGCTACAAGTGAAGTTCAGTTATTGGCGTCCGGATGAGATGCAGTGTTATCACCCGACGGTGCTACGTCAGACGATGATAGCAGACAAATGGCAACCGCAGCCAGAACCTACGTATTTGTCTAACGACGAGATGGTTGAGATTTCAAAGACTCAAGCGTGCTACGAAGAGCTGGCGAAGTGGGGTGCAGTTTCCCTACCGTATTGGCAAGGTGGTGCTAAAGATGCGATTGGTGTGGTTACGCCGAGTCGACCTGACGCGCAGTACCCTATCTGGGGTGTTGAGTTACCTTTTGGTGAAGACAACTTAACTAAGCCCGCGTACGTTCTAAACTACGAAGAAGACTTGCCGTATAAATGGACGAAAGAGATCCAGATATACATCGACGATTGTCGGCAGCAAGACCCAACGGGCAAGAACTGTATTATCAGTATCGCTATCCACAAGAACCGTATCCCTGTGGTGCCCGAGAAACTAAAGTGGTCTCGTGGTGATTTGTACTACATGGATGATGTTAATCCCGATGATGAGTTCTATGTAGTAGATAGGATCACAATTGACTGGTCGGTAATCAACTACAAAGACCTATTGGTACTTCGTGACCACCCTGATGCTCTAGACCAGTTAATCGATTGGTTAGCTCCGGAATTAACAAAACCAACGCGTACAGTTTCAGGTCGTGTGACGTGGGAAGGGTTCGATGAGATTGTCGACCATTTCACAGGCGCGAAAGCAAGGGAGCGCTTTAGAAGCGCAGGAATGATTACTGTAATGAATACATCCGTACTGACATTTAGCGAGGCGTACAATGGCGATCGGTAAGCGTAACGCACCAAAGAAAGAACCGGAAGTGGTCACTGATACAAACCTCGTTCCAAAAGACGGTATTAAAGAAGTATCGAATATCGTCACTGAACCTGAAAAGACAGCCATAGTTGATACATACCGTGTGCCGTCTTCTCATCTGCTGCAATACGGCGAAGGCTCACCTTGGCCAGTGAAAGCGTACTACAGTCAAATCCTAGGCGTGAACGATACGCTAGAGCTCTTTGACCAAGGGAACACAAACCCAACCCAACAGTACAAGAAGATTGAGAAGTTGGTTATCTCGGTAACATCGCCGATAAAACCACAGCAAGATTCTGATACTAAAGCTTTCGAGTTGTCAGGTTCAGGCAATATCGTTAACTCGGTTGTCCCAAACAAACACGATGTGTTCATCGCGGAGATTGGGGACGGCGACTATGGGGTGTTCAGCCTCAAGACCACAGAACGTAAATCGCACAACAAGATTGCGGTTTACGAGACAGAGTATCAGATGTTGTATCGTCTGACACCTGAACTTGAAGCATTGCTCGACAGCAAGGTTACGGAGACGTTTGTCTTTGAACCACGTCGTGCTGCACTCAAGGAAGAGGTCGTGATGACCAAGGATAGCCACAGACGCTTTGTAAGCGTCTTAGAGGCCATTCGCGAGATTCAGATGACATATCCCCTTGAGTTCTACGACAAAGCCTCACAATCGCTCACAGTGCCTGTAAACGACGGTAAGATTTACGATGGCTTCTTGACAGACTTTGCGAGGAACATTGGTTGTGGCGATGACCGCTACAGTTACACCATTTACCCACACCCACCGTACAAGACAGATGACATCCGTACTGTTTGGTGGATGCTTGAGAATAACTTCGCACGTGCTAAAGTGAGTGAGAAGTTTAAGAAGTATCATGCGGGTTCGTTTGCAGGTCTCATGCGTCCGGGCTCCATCGGGTGGAGTGTTTACGACTGGACACACTTCCCGGCAGACATCGACCCTGTCAACATCTCTAAAGTGAGTCCGGGCAGAATGGTCATGCAGCCAATGGGCTTGGATGAGAGCGAGGGCTTTGAGCCAGAGCCGTCTAAAACTACCTACTCTGAAGTTGAAGACGGCATCCCGTACATTCTCCCTATTGACAGCGACTATTACGTCTTTAGTGAGAAATTCTACCAAGGTGGCGCAGCTTCACTGTTGGAGCATCTGATGCGTTGTTACCTAGAACACAAGCAAGTGAACCCAGAAGATATCCTTGCAGTTACAGAGCGTGTATGGGACGCGCCCGCTTTAGAGCGTTTCTATTACTTACCTGTATGTGTCCTCCTGTTAAAATATTCTAGATAAGGAAAACGTTATGACTACGGCTGAGTGGTTATTCAATGTACCAGTAACTTGGGTTGTACCGCAATATGCGATATGGTCTGATTTCCAAGTAAATGAGGAAGGGCTGTTTCTTCCGGAAGATCCAGATGAGCAGAATGCGATAGTGAACCGCCAGATTACGTACACTATCCCAACAGCAGCTATGGCAGAGCTCTTCGCAGATAAAGAAATGTCTCTTGCTATTTCTGACCCTTTCCAAGCGAAAGAAGTTTACGAGCACATCATGAAGCATTTGGCTAACTGGCGTGAAAAACTATCTCGGCCGCAGCTTGGTAAGGTCGAAGTGCCGATGGAAGGTTTGCGTGAATTTAACAACCTAGCCAAGGCTCTGTTCAATCCAGCGAATACGCACCACTATGCGCGTCGACACAAGAACAACCAGACGCTAGGGGTTCGTGCATTGTTGGGGATGCCTAATGTCCCGCAAGCAAGTTCGGTGATGTACAACGGTACAATCATGGTTGATATTGAAAACCGCATTAAGGCTCTAGAGTCCGGACGTTTCAACTTCTGGGAACACAGCGGCAACACGCATTAAGGAGATATCATGGAAGGCAGTTTTAAAAGTATTGTTGGTAAACACCTCAATCGTTCTACGGGTCGACCGTCTATCAGCTACCGTGCGACTGTCTTCGTAGATGGTATTGCCGTTACGTGCATTAAAGTTCAATCGTACACCGAGGTACATAACTTCATCGAGGATTGTTTCACCACGCACTTCCTCACTGTGGCAATCAATACCTCGGAGTATCGTACTCTGGTGTCACGTGGCCACGGTAACGTGTATGTTAAACTCACTCGCATTGTGAATGGGCGCTCCAAAGCGCCAGTTACGCTAATGGGTATTGTGCATGTAAATGGTGACCCTAACGTTGAAGCGGCTTCTCAGCAGTTGGGTGTGGGCGATGCCGTATCGATGTCAATCGTCACCATGGAGCTGTATACGCAGGCGGCTTGGTATCTGCGTGTCTTCCAGTTCGGCGGTACGTATTCAGGCAACAGGCCTTTGGACATTGCCCGCTATTTGCTTGCCTCTAATCGTTTAGACGGGCAGTTGTCGGATAAGGAGGCAGTTGCATCTATTAACTACGTAGATGAGCCTCAGAAGCATTACACGTCGATTAATATCCCAGACGGTACTCCTTTACTCGGTGTGTTCGATTACATCCAAAACCGTTACGGTATTTACCAGTATGGTTTGGGTGTTTATCTTTACCGTCAGACATGGCATATGTTCAGACCGTGGGATAAAGATACGTTCTTTACTGCTGAAGATAAACTCATTATCTACAACGTCCCAGAAGAGCAGATGGCATTGCCGGACAAAAACATGTCCATTGAGGGCGAGACTATCTCGATATTGGCTACGGGTAAAGTTCAGCATAATGACGAGCGTGACATCAATGCACTTAACCAAGGTACAGGTTTTCGTGTAGGGTCTGTCCGTGCTCTTGAATTACGCAGTAACTCTTTAACAGATGGCGATGTCTCTGAAACGACCCCAGACAGCTATGTGAGCGCTTCTAACCCGAATCCACATCGTAGTGGTATTGTGAATGCTCCAGTGCTTACAGAGCGTTTCAAGGACGATGACAAGGCAATTGTATCTCAGTTCATGAAAGGACGTGGTTCTTTAGTTAAGGTTCGTTGGGAAGGGTCTCTGCCGGGTGTGTTAGTTCCGGGTATGGGTGTGAAGTTTCATTATCCTTTAAACAATAAAGTGGTGACGCGTTACGGTACTCTTGTCGGTGAGGTTTACCATGACACGGTAGAGGCGGGTTCTCTTGCTGCTGACGCTCACGTCGGTACTAGCGAGTTGACTGTTTGGTTAATGGATTAATTTTACATTAAGTGCCTTACGTATGCTCAGAACCTCCTCCAAGGGGGGAAAGGGGGGTTTGTCCCCATAGGGGACTCCTGCGGAAGG
>CEUY01488192.1_pt1 | contig 10692 bp, 9 predicted proteins | sample 361481 | NCBI WGS metagenome assembly CEUY01 (sample SAMEA2622737, study PRJEB7988) | marine metagenome | isolation source: saline water (ENVO:00002010), including
AAACACATAATTACCATATTCATAAGGTCCCAAACCGCGGGCAATGAATACTCCGGTTAGAAAAGATAATCCTCCCCGGATAAAGTTTGAAAGGAGGGAAATTATAATTCTACGCCCTACAGACATCTCGGCTAAAAAATTGTTTTCCGGGGAAGGATTTAAAGACACTTTTTATATGGGGAATGTAGGGTCACACTGTATTTTACATGACCATGTTTTGAGGGCCCTTTGCCATATCGTCCTAAGAGATTTTTTGAAAACAAACATGACATTAGTCGCGTCTTCTTATGATAAAGGATTTTTTTTCTCATATTCAATCATTTCAGATAAGACCAAATGAATATAGTTATTAAATAACAGTGAATTATAATAGCCTCGGGTTCCAATATCCAAAAAATGACTAAAGTATTTTCCAAAGAAAGAAAATTCGGCTAATTAAAATCCAAAACGCAAGGCCAGTTCTTTCCATGTATTTAGACAAATAAATCCTTGAAAGGGCAAGCTCAGACGCCTTTTTCCAACACTTCATCGAATTCTTTTCTCCAGTCCGCTTGCCAGTCCGTCGAGGTTCGTGCAAATTGGCTGACAAACTTGGCCCGAGCCTCCTGAACAAAGGGCTTGTTCCACCACCCTCCTACATTATCAAAAACTTTATTCAGTTTTTCGGCGGCTTTTTTGGGGTCCGGATGAATAATTTCCGCCTGAATAAGGCCGTCAAAATATTTTTGGGCATCGGATCTGAACCTATGAAGGTTTGGATCAAAAATCGCAATAGTGGGAATATTTTGTGCCAATGTTTCCAGAAAGGGAGTACCAACAGGATCCGGATGAATACATATTCTTGCACCACAAATCGCCGATTTAAATTGTCCTGTTAAAATTTTCAGGGTTCTCCCCTGATAACGATTCTGAATACGGCTGGGGACTTTCCATTTCTGGTCAACGGGATGTGGTCGAATGGCAATATCAATATCTTCACGGATATTATCCAGAAAACAAAACAACGGATCGATATACTTTCTTAAGAACGCAGCCCCCGTAGCACGGTACATCACTCTATAGGTATGACGCGGTCCTTCCTCCAGGACCAAGACCAAATCCCCGTCCGCCTTTCTGTCGTCCCCACAAGGCCTGCAGATCTTAGGGTGGGGCAATACCCGGCACTTTTCCCCCTTCCAACCCCAGGTATAAAAACGGTCGGTAACCTCACGTTCTAATCGCTCGACAGAGTCCTCGCTATACATACCGTAACCGACGCCATGCTGATGCATGAGAAAAGTAATGTCTCGGTGGTTCTCAGCAATGAAAAAAGAATAAAGGAGATTGCCCTGCAACCCCGTCCCGGTGAAATAGACATCTCCTTTTTTTATTTTTATCTTTTCTATGCTCTTCCTCATTTCCTTAAAACCTTCGAGATAACCAAAGGGCAAATTTCTGAACAACAATTTTGAAAGGAGAATTTCAAACTCTGAGTCTCCAAAATTCATGCTCATGGAATCTCTGGCCTGTAAGTCAAATTTCACCGGAATTTTAATGGGAGACAGAAACTCATCTAGAATATATTTAAACCGGTTTTTTATTATAAAAAAAACTCTTTCCTTTTTCGTACTATAAGGACTGGTGACAACAAAAGTCCTGCGGCCCAGCGCTCTATTCAACTGAAGTTGGACGGAAGAAATAAAACTGAAAAGTCTACGGGTTATTCCGCAGTTCACCATGAACAAAGGAGGCTGAGGCAAGGGGGTCTTTAACTCCCTGTATTGGAATTGATGACCAAGCATTTCCAATATTTGGGAATAAATCTGGAGATTATATTCCTCACCCGTACGTATCTTGTTATAGAAATCATTTAGGTCCAGTGGAATCCTGTGCTGATCTTTGGGTAGAAGGAACGTATCAAATTCTGGGAATGACTTTTTGAATTCCTGCAAGACCAAAAATTTCTCATACAGTTGGAAGGTAAATACCTCGAGCCATGGACCCAAAATAATCTTGTAATATTTAGTCTGTTTATCAATACCATGATACTGATTAAGAACCTTGCCCAGCGCCTCCAGGGCCTTATCATAAACCCTATAAAAAACCTCATAGGCAGTTTGAATTTTGCCCGCCGTATCCAGACAGTATTGAAAAGTTTCGTGGTCCAGGTTTTCCCAGATATGTTTTCTGGAAAAAAGCTTACATCCATCTTGGAGAAATACGATCTTTTCCTTCTGATCCCAAAATTCCTCATTAGCGGTTGTGGCCAGGAAAACCTTAGGGTTCTTTCGAAAACTATTTATGGTGGCCCCCAATATCGAGACAATTGTTTAAAAAAATAAGTTGTATAAATAAGGTTGCAACTACGTTTTTGGACCATGCGGCAAACCGCAAAGTAGTTTTCCACATGGTCCAAAAGTATAGGGCTACTAAATCTTTTTAAACTTCAACTTTTGCTCGTCTCCTTAACAACATAAAAACTGTCCGTACAAGCTTGACAAACAGGAAGGGTGTAAACTCCTTCTTTAAATTCTTTTCTCAATTGCTTTACTAATTTCCCCTGATAAATATCTTTCAATGAAGTTTCATATATATTTCCCACAACTATTTCATAGCCATAAAAAGTACAACATGGCAGAACATCTCCATTAGCTCTTATTATGAGCTCTCTCCAAGGAGCGCTACACTTATATTCAGCTTTTTTTGCGTCCTTTGGTATAAGGTCAAGGTTTCTATCGTAATAGGATGAAAAGCCCTGAATATCAATATAGTCCACCAGCTTTGAAAACTTCTTAATAAATTCCTCAGTTTCATGACGATTTATTTCACTTTCCACAAAACTTGCCCGAGTGGCAGGAAGAATTAAATTGCGACTTTTTTTTGTTTCGACGAGAAAGTTCAAGTTTTTACAAATTTGTTCAAAACCACCTTTAAGTCCAGGGCGAACCTTTTCATAGGTAGCGCTAGTCGCCGCATCAATGGAAAATAAAATTCGAGTGAGTCCTGCATCAATCAAATCTTTTGTTAATTTTGGATTTAAAAGAGTCCCATTGGTCACAATAAAAAGATCCATAAACCCATGTTCTTTTGCATATGCAATCCTATCAGGTAGATCAGGCACTATTAATGGTTCATCATTGACATGAAATGAAATAGAAGGGCAATTGTTTTTTTCCCCTTCAATAATAATTTGCTCGAAAAGATCTCGAGGCATGACTTTAGTATCGGAATTAAATTTTTTCTTGTCTTCCGGAAAGCCATGAATGCAGGAGGGGCATTTCAAATTACAGCTATAAGTTTGCTCAATCATAAGATAAAGAGGAAACTCAGGTTCAAACTCAAACCTGCACGCAGCTTGATAGTTATTGCGATAGGTCGTGTAACGCTTGCCGTAGATACGCGTTAATTCATCTTCTGCCTTTTGAAGATTGTAATCATAGTTCTTAAGAATAGGAGTACTTTTTTCGTTTTTCATAGGCAAATTCGAAAGACCAATTTAAATATTTTAAAGTTCTTCATTTCTATGGGTTATGCTTTTGTATAGCTTTAGGCAGTTTCAAAGAATGCTGAAATAGCTTTATGTTTATATCATCCGTTGTGGGCTTCACTTTTGGTATCAACAAAATGCACCCAATCTTGTTTGTACACCGGAAGACTGCAAAGCTTAGCAAGGTAGCCCATAATGATCAATCAAAAACAAAGCCACACTATCTACCACCCGTTTCTGCAATAGGATCGCCTCTAAACTCCTCAAAGAACCCTTTTAAAACTAGCCTCTATCTATACTAAAAAAACTCTTTGTACAATTGAATTATCTTCTCAGGAGAGCTATCTTTATCTAGACGTGAACACAAAAATTTTATTTTTTCAAAATCTTCTTTAGTATCTACATCGAGTTTGACTGAGGGATATGCGATTTCCTTTGGTGCGGCAAAAGTTCTAATTCTAAATTGTTCTGGATGGTCCAAAATATATTTTGTCACATGTTCCCGCGAAGACAGTTGATCATCCAAACTGGATATCTTTTTTAAAAGAGATATCGATAATATTTCTGCCCCAAATCCATCGGGGTATTGATTTCCCAATTCGGATGCTAAATTAAAAGCATATATATTTTCAGGTCCGTTTTCCTTTTTTAGGGTATTTTTATAGAATTCGATTAATCGGTCAATTTCTTCAGGTGCAATTAGCGGATTATCTCCGCAAATTCGAACGATATAATCAGCCCTTGACATTTTTGCGGCTTCTATGAATCTGCTCAGGACATCGGTCTCGCTCCCTCTAAATACACGCACATTTAGTTGGTTTGCTACCTCTTCAAGGGGGTCGTCTTTTCCCTTGTCGCTTGTGGCAAGAAGGGTCGCATCCGTTAACCTGGCTCTTTTTACCCTGGACAATACCCAATACAAAAGGGGCTTACCGCAAAGATCCATCATCATCTTTCCAGGGAGACGTGAAGATCCCATACGCGCCTGGACAATGGCAATTGTTCGTTGAGATTTATGCAAATTACCACCATCCATCGCGTAAGACGATGAAGGCCTCAGCTGCTTTTATTCCCACTTCCATGCCTCTTTTTTTGGAAAAAACCCTCAGCCCTTCAGAAGAGCGCGGATGAGGAAAAGGCTTACTTTCTTTTGAATAACAAAACATGGCCTTTATTTTTTTATCAAGAAAATTTTCTACATCAACGTAAAAGTTTGGAAGAAACGGCCATTCATTGGTTCCTGAAACCTGATCTGTAGAAGAGGGAACCTCGAAAACTCGGAGGGTATTTACTCGATGTATTGCATTGGGACGACAGACAACTCGAGTTGCTTCGAATACTGAGCGATGATCCTGATTTAAATCTCCTCGGTGAGGAATGTATACGATATCCGGCCTGTATTCATTTACAATTTTCTCAAGAGGAGAAATGATATCTATTTGATATCGATCGAGTTTTTCATCAGGTAGGTCTAGAAAAATTAAATCCTGATAAGCAAGAATTGCTTGAGCTTTTTGACAAGATTGTTTCTCTTCTTCTATAAGATCTGGGTCATATTTATGGTCATATGCCCTATTTGCAATAATGCAAACAGTCACATGATCTCCTGAAACGACATGGCGAATAATGGTTCCACCACAGCCCAGCACTTCATCGTCCATATGTGGAGCGACAACTAAAACTTTCATACGATTAAATTTATCGGCTTTGTAAAAAAAGACAATTAATTAAATTTTTATGATTGTTAAAATATATTTTGTAGGACCTTCAAATTCTTCCCAGTATTTTAATTCTTTTTTGAGGTTTTGCATATGTGTCAAAAAGGGTTCCTCAAAATCCCTATAGGTGTGAAACGCAAGAGTTGCTTTACCCAATTCACTATAAAGTTTGCAATTGTAGTAATAATTTTTTAGGAGCTTTATTTTTTAATAATAGCACGCGGTGTTACTTCTCTCTATTCATACCTACTCCTGCAAACCCTCCTTCATAAGGGATATCATTAACTTCATTTTGATAGGTGGGAGCTTCTTTTTCTTTTTCTACTACGGTGGCACCGTGATGGCACTTGGCACAAACCTCTGACTCAAGACGTCGCATAGCCAGGTGTTTTTCCCGTTCTTCGTTTTGTAGTGTATTCCAAGCTTCTTTTATACTGATATCATTAATATTTGCCAAAACTTCTTCTTTTTCAAAATCTGAAGGGCATTTTAGAAAATCACCTTTACTGGTAATAGAGATTTGTTGCCACAAGCGATAGCAAACGAAATCTGGATCCGGAGTGAAGTGGACTTTGGTATAGTCGTAATCGATATTATACGCAACCTTGTCCACAATACTCCCCATGAGATTCAAGTATTCATCCGGGTTGGCCTTAATAGCAGACCAAAGAGATTGAACTTTTACCTGAGGTCTATTAGCCTTCATTTTTTTACGGACTTCCATTATCATTTTTAATTTTGCCAGTGCTTTATCATATTTAATTGGAGTTCGAATACTTTCATACATCTCACCCAGACCGTCGAAGGAAACCATTAATATATCAAGTTTGGCCCTAACAAATTTTTCCATCATTTCTTCGGTCAGGTTACCTCCGTGGGTATTTACCCAAACCTCTTTAACACCCTTTTCTTTTGCGTAAAGTACCATGTCACCAATAAGTGGATTCACCGTGGGTTCGCCACGCATACTAAACTTCAATGTAAATAGATTGTTCTCAGCACATTCATCAACTATTTTTTTATACATATCCATGGGCATGTTTTCATCTTCCTTCATGTCCATATACTGGCGAAAGCAATGATCACATTGTATATTGCACTGGCTGGAAGATTCAATATGCACATTTAAAGGGAAAGAGGGAACCAAATTGAAACGATGCCAGTAATTCCATTGAAAACGATTCCAAAGGTAAGAAAGCATTTTGCCTTGCCCTCTTTGAAGATGGTTACGGTAATAGGCCCATCCGGTGTTCATATCAAATTGGTGCCTTTGCTCAACAATTTTATTTTTTTCGGCCATATTTTTCTAATTGCCCTTAGTTTCTGCCAAATCTAAAATTAACTTTTAATATCTATAAGCTTGGTCTTTCTAAAGCGATTAATTTGTATAAAATTAGAACCTGTTTTCACTAAACAAGCACCTCGCAAGAAAACGGGTTTGCCGACTTTTAAATCTGTTGGTGCCTTTCTTATAACTTGTGCTTCTTCAATTATCCACTTTTTCTTTTTGAAATAAAAATACGCGCCCGGGTAAGGATAAGTTAATGCCCGGACCAAGTTATTAATATTTTCGGCCGATTCATTCCAATCAATTTTCCCGTCTCTTGGTTTTCTGGGAGGAAAATAAGTAGCTAAATCTGGGTTCTGCCGAAAACCGCCTATTTCCCCCTTTTTTGCATTTTTAAAAAATGCGCATAAAAGGTCCCTGCCTTTTCCTACTGTCTTCCAATAAAGATCCATTATGGTATCTTTCTTAGATATCTTAACCTTTTTTTGGAGAATTATGTTCCCTGCGTCAAAACTTTCGTTTACATGGTGAAGCGTTACACCCGTATAATTTTCACCTTTTATTATTGCCCAATTTAAAGGATGCCTGCCTCGATAAGCTGGTAGAAGTGATTGATGAACATTTATCGTAGCCACCCGGGTAGATTTAATTACCCTTCCAGGGATAAACTTTGAGAAACCAGAAATAACAATTATATCTGAAGGCCGGGGCTTTTTTAAAAATGCTGACGGGGAAATTATTTCAATCTTTCTTTCTTTGGCAAATTGATAAGTGGATCCAAATACTTTTTTTGAAACTCCTTGAATAGGTTCACAAACAACTCCCGACAACCTAGAAATATTACTGAGCCCCTCTAAAAAGGGCGACTCATTACCAATAAATATTGTTTCAAACCTCATTAACTAAGATCTTTCCCTAGGTTTAATCATTTGCTAATTATTTCTGAATTTACGCCCATCCTCCCATTTCATTTCTTTCATGTTCCATTCTTCAGGGATCCATTCAGCGCCATATTTTTTAGCACCATGGCGACAATGCTTACATGCCCAGATATCTTTTCTTCGATTTGAAGCATGGAGGTGTCTCACTTTTTTTAGCTTTTCAGAATTCCAAGCTTCCATTAATGTCATTTCAGGTTGTTCAATGACCTTGTCGCTACCATTTAATTTGACTGTTTTTTTCGATCCACCAGGATATAGTCCTATTGCTACCTCTTCCTCTTCATTATGTGCACCTGGGCAAGCCATTATCGTTCCATTGGCGCTCACGACCAATCTTTGAAAAGGGTATTGACAAAACCAGTTATCGAGAATATCGTCGTCTTCCATTTCGGCCCCCCGATAATCAAGAATGGCATTTATGGTAACCATGTCCACTCCAATGCCTTCCATAAATTCTTTATACTTCTCGGGGTTTTCAGAAATCGCAGGAAATATTGTGTTTGACCTTATCTGTGGCTTTGCCAACCCTCGACGGTCTCTTTCCTCTACCAGCATTTTGATGTTTTGCACAAGAAGTTTAAAGGGGTTTTGCCCCTTGTCAGTTTTTACCTGTTCACGGACTTTGTCATAGGTTTTTTCCAATCCATCCACTGAAAAACTGATCCAGTTGGGTTGGGCATCTACAATTTTTTTCACCAGTTCAGGGGTCATTAAGCGACCGTTAGTCAGGCTAGTGACTTCAAAGATTCCTTTATCTCGCGCATAGGCCAACACATCTGCGAAATCTTTAAGCTTCCCATCAGGACCTTTTACCTGATACATCGTGGATTCGCCCCGCCACGAAAAAAGCATACTGTAAACATTAAATTTAACACATTCGTCTATTATCTTAACAACCTGGTTCCAAGGCATCATCCGTTGTGAGCCTACTACAGTATCCTGAAACTCGGGGGTGATCGTGTAGCACATCTCGCAATGGAGATTGCAAGAACTTACCAGCTCACATATAACCGCGAGAGGTTTGTCTCCTGCATCCAGTTTGTCAGCTCTGCGGTGCCACTCTTCACGGTAGGCTTTATATATTGCTTTCTCTTCTTCTGTTACAAACTGAGCATCTATAAACTGCTGCTCTTTTTCCTGAGAGCTGTAGCAATAAGTAGATTCATCAAAGTCCATTTTATTACTATTGTACTTTCCAGCAATTTGTTCGTCCTTAACGCGAAAATCGTTCATTCTTTAACCTTCAAATGAAATCTGAATTAATAATCCAACTTTAAAAATTTTGAAAGACATTTTTTTAAAAACAGTTAAATATCAATAAAAAATTATTAGTTATCATAAGCAGTTTAAAGGGCTTTTCTAAACCTTTTTTCATTTTTGCAGCCTTAATCACCAATGGGCGAAAACGTCTACAGGTTCCGGGCTATTCTCAGTGGTCTCAGACATAAATTTAAATTCATACTAGGAGAATTATCCAACCTATTTTTCTAGCTCCGTTTTGTTAAAGAAATTGGCCTTCCAAGAAACCATTATACATCCCCTAAGAACAATTTAGCCCTTAATTCAAAGTTTTGCCATCTATCAATTTTTCCTTAACTAAAATTTGTTGAACGATCAGAGTCAAAATGCCAAAAATTTTTTTCAGGTTAACATCCGATGTGTCTCGTAAAAATTAAACCATTATCCACGCTGGAGTTAGATTCGATGCCATTACTTTAAAGACAAGAATCTAAAAAATTATCCTCAAAAAAAACAAAGATGTTACACAAAGTATAAAGCATTTTAGTCTTTGGAAATGATCGCACAAATGATATTTCCTCGATAGGGTGGTGATACAATTTTCAGGGATATTTTAAATAAATTCAAAAGTACTTGAAGTAATATTCTCCCTGTCCCCCTAAAAAACCCAGAATAGGAAAAAAATGAGGTCCCATAGTAAGGATACTCAATATCAAGGATTTTGAACCCAGATTGGGCAAAAAAGGCCTTCAAAGTCTCCGATGAAAAATAGACCAAATGATTTGAATAAAGCAGCCTATATTTTTCCTTGAAAACTTTTGCGCATAACGATCCTATGTTGGGGGTGACAACTAATATCACACCATCTGCAGCAAGAATCCGATTTAGCTCGACCAAAGTTTCCTTTAAATTTGTAAGACGGTCCAGGGTATGGCCAATATAAATAACATCAAAATAACTTTCCTCAAACCTAGCCTCAAACAAAGTACCCTTGAATTTATTAACAGCAGGATCTTGGATACTATTAATAGAGAAGTCAGATGTATCCACCGCATATTTTTCCCATTTTCCTTCTAAGGCATCAAGAAAAAAGCCTGGTCCCGAGCCAAAGTCCAAAATTCTCCCGCCTTTTTTGTATTTTTTTAGATAGCCCCATTCAATTCGGTGGTCGTTAATTTTGCGCTCTTTATCATCAAGAAAACACCTCACTTTTCCAGAAAGGTCTATTGAACGTTCCGTATAATAAGAAGTGTTATATATTTCGAAATTTTCCCGTTCTGAACATCTCGGATTGATATAGACAAAGTCACAGCCCTTACATTTAACAACATTAAAAAATCTGGAGTCGCTCAGAAAACCAGGTATTGAGTAAAGAAATTCAGGTGTGTCACTATTGCAAAGCTGACAGGCTGCAGAAACTAAAGGGGCCATTTATAAAATAAATACTCCATTTGCATGTAATGATGATTATTAGTTTTTAAAATTTTTGCGGTATAGCATAAGCTTGGAAATCAGCTGACTCAAATTGGAACCAGACTAAAAACCTCCCGGGCTTTTATTTTTTAACTAGGTAGTTACCTAATATAAGAGCGTCCAGACCTGAAGTAAAAAATGTTCTTAGAGCATCCTGGGGAGTGCAAACAATGGGCTCCCCTTTAAGGTTGAAGCTTGTATTTAAGACAATGGGAATGCCAGTAATTTTTCTAAATTCGTCAATCAAATTCCAGTACAAATCATTTTGCTCCTTACTCACAGTTTGCAACCTTCCGGTACCATCAACATGAGTCACCGCAGGAATAATTTTATGTTTTTCAGGGCGAAAGCGTAAAGCTTTTTCCATGAAAGGTGTCGGCACTGCATTTTCAAAGTATTCATCAATTTTTTCTAAAAGAATGGAAGGAGCAAATGGACGAAAATCTTCACGGTATTTAATAGTGGCGTTTACCTTCCTCTTCATATCCGGATCGCGAGGGTCTGCCAGAATGCTCCTGTTACCCAAAGCCCGGTCACCGTATTCCAAACGCCCCTGAAACCACCCCA
>CEUY01205353.1_pt1 | contig 10659 bp, 5 predicted proteins | sample 361481 | NCBI WGS metagenome assembly CEUY01 (sample SAMEA2622737, study PRJEB7988) | marine metagenome | isolation source: saline water (ENVO:00002010), including
TTCCCAGCTGTTTTCGGGAAGCACTTCACCGGTTTCTTGATCGGTGAATCGCAGTCGATCATGATTTAGTTCATCCGAGACGATTAACCCGTCACGTAAACGAATGACTCGTTTGGTACGCATTGCAACGTCGTCTTCGTGCGTCACCATGATGATGGTTTTGCCTTCGTCGTTCAGGCGTTCGTAAAGCGTTAGGATTTCTTCCGTTGTTTTGGTATCGAGGTTACCTGTCGATTCGTCGGCCAGGACATAGTACGGGTCATTGACCAGACTACGAGCGATTGCCACGCGTTGTTGCTGCCCACCTGAGAGTTGCGTCGGTCGGTGAGCGAGTCGGTCGCCAAGCCCCACCAGACCTGCCAACTCGACACAGCGACGATAAGTTTGACGATTGAGCTTGCCCTGATAGTAGAGTGGAACCTGAATGTTTTCGACAACGCTTAACTGAGCGATCAGGTTATAGCTTTGGAACACAAAGCCAATTCGACTGGCACGGATATCCGACAATTGATTGTCGGTCATGTAAAAGATGTCGTCGGTGCCCAGTAATAAGTTTCCGGTCGTGGGTTTATCCAGACAACCGATCAGGTTGAGCAGCGTACTTTTACCAGATCCGGAGGGCCCCATGATAGCAACGTAGTCCCCTTCAGGAACTTCGAAAGAGACGCCTCGCAATGCATGGACTGTTTCGGACTTGGTGATATAGTCTTTCGTTAAATCTTTAACGGTCAGTGCAGTTGTGGGCACTTACTTTCCTCCTCCGCCCGGCTTGCCGCCAGGTCCGCGGTTGCCAGATCCTTTAGGCCCACCGTCGCCAGCAGCCGTTTTGGCATCATCGTCCTTGGCTCGTTTGATTCCCGCGGCAATCAACTCTTCTTTGGTTAATTTGCCATCTTTATTGGCGTCAGCGGCTTTCATGGCCATTCCGAAACCTCCTGCCATGGCAAGTTCGTCGCTGTCAATTATGCCGTCCCCGTTTTTATCCATCGCGTCCATGATTTTAGCGGATCCTTCTTCGGCCTGTTTCTGATAGCGAGCCTTCTTTTCTTCTTCAGTCTCAGGTGCTTGTCCATCGATGGATTCGATTGTGGACTGGTCTTCGATCGGAATCAAGACATCCTGTGTCTTGGTAATGAACGCTGTGAGTTCGTCGACGTCAATCACAGAATCTTTGTTTAGGTCTGCATTGCCCATGTTACTAATGCCTTCATAACCAAGTTCCCTATTCATCTGTGCGACATCATCCTTGGACATCTTGCCATATTCATCTTTGGAGGTTGAGAACCGTTTCATGGCTGTACGAGCCCGGTGATGCGAAATCAGGTTTCGCAAAAAGTCGGGATTGTCCCTTGGATTTTGGACAACCAAATCTCCTTTCTTGATATCGGAGTCATCACTGACAACAAGCATCTTATCGTTACTTGCTTCATATTCAATCATCCGAGCTTCTACCGAATATTGATTTCCTTCGTCCCCATGTTTCTTACCAAGCGATTCACCATGCAGACGTTCATTGGGGTCGTATGGTTTGCGGACAAGCACAAATCGCTGCCCACTGTCTTCGTGTAAACACTGTACGGGAATCTGCAATTTATCTGGTTGCCGACTTACAACGATTTCAACATCGGCAGACAGCCCAACGCGAACACCCTCACTGTCACCAATGATTTCGATAAAGGTTGCAAATCGTTTTATTTTTTGGGACCAGTGTTGTCGTTCAGCATATCGATTTATTGAAGTAACACTTCCGGTAAACTCACGATCTTCTAATGCGCCGACTTTAATTTTGACGGGCAGTCCTTCCCGGACACTCGCGATTTTACCTTCCGCGATTGGGGCTTTAACCTGTAGCTGATTCAGGTCAGGCAGGCGAATGATCGTTTGGCGTTCACCAACGGTTGCTCCCTGCTCTACAGTAAATGACCGGTCCCCAGCTTGCCAGTTCGCATGTACGACAGTACCAGCTTTGGGAGCTCGAATCGTACATTTTTCGATCATGTCATTGATCTCTTCGAGTTTTTTCAACTCTTCGTCGTAGTTTTTATTTTCAGCTTCGAGCGCGGCTTTTCGGGTTTCTATATCGGCGTCGAATCCTACAAGCATTTTCTCGCGAGTGATTTCGCGCAACGTCTTTAGTTCGGTTTCGCGTAGGGCAAGCTCCAATGACGATCTCTGGACGGAAAATCGGTCCGCCGCCAATTGCTGCTGGGTAACAAATCCTTTGGCTGCCAGACGTTCACTGAAGGTTGCCCGGTCCTGAGCCTGTGAAAGATTCTGTTTGGCAATGAGGATATTGGATTCGATGGTCTGCTCATTGGTCTTAAACGTTCCTTCCGTGTATTCCTGCTTACTGATTTCGGCCTGCCGCAAAGCCGCGGACGCTGAAATCTTGGTTGATTCAGCTCGGTTCACCAACACTTGTTGAGCTTGTTTTTGATCTTCGAGAGTGGAGGAATCCAGTTCAACTAAAAGATCCCCCTTTTTAACAACAACTCCCTCATCAACAACAGTAATAATCTCGACGCCACCCGTGGATCGCACTTCACACTTGATTTCTTCATTTTGAGCAGATTCGATATCTCCCACTTCCCGGATTGTATGGGTAAAGATTTCCTGTTTAGCTTCACTAAATTGGAAGCTGAGGACTTCTTCGGGCTCAATAGCGCTTTGGAGCATGCTCCAGGCATACCAGCCGACTCCACCAATCGCTGTCAGAATGACGGCAAAAACCAGATTTGTGTTTCCGTGTTTTCGTGTATGACGGGGAGAAGACATGATTTTCTCGGGTAGGGTTAATGTTGGCGGAGATACAATAAACGGGCTTCGTTTATTGATTATCCGTCTAGGGGACATCTTTTGTAAGTCGAAAACTAATAAGTTTGCGACTTTGGTAATTTTATATCAACACCGTGAAGGTGGTAAAGTTTCCTAGTAATTACCAGAAAGCACTTACTTTAAAGGCTAATCATTGCCGAATTAAGCTTCAGTATCTTTTGATTCTTCCGGCGTTTCATCCGATGGACGGTCCGTATCGTCCGTTTCGTCCTGCGTTTCCTCTTCAGATAAAGCGGGATAGCCGTGTTTAGGGCCGATCGGGCCGGGGTCAATCCAGGCGCCATTTTCATCAATCGACATCGTACCCAGTGCGAAATCGAGTTGCCCACGATTCATTTCATAACCAACCCAAACCCCCAATAATGAATCGCTCACTTGCGACAATCCTGATACCGAGCCAAGGTAACGGCTAGCAGTTTCGGGTGAGAGAGTATTACCATGTTGCCCCGGCGGTTCCTGAATACTCGTTCTTTGAAACAGTACATTCCTGACCGCGACCTGAAGCTGCTTTCGGTTTGCCTCGAAGTTAATTTTCTGGAGCATGATATCCCGTAATGCTCGTTTCATAGCCAGGAATTGGCCGTCTTCATATCTGTAATAATCGCGTAGGGCTTGCTGGTATTCGAGTAGTGATTGACGATAGAAGTTTCTTTCGCGAAGTCGTGTGATAGGAGCATCCCAGGACAGACCCGCTCGCAATGAACCGGTGGTGTCACGGAAGCGGAATGGGTCGTCTCCTGTATTACCGATGCTTCCCTGTAATTGCAGGCTAAGATCGCTTTCAAGACGGTCGGCGTTGTAGGCAATCAGACGCCATTGGTCCATCAATTGAGCTCGTTGGTTCATCCAGTCCAGCCGATTTTTTGAAGCAATATCATAGGCATCCTGCACCGTTATGTCGATCGGGGTTAGGTTGATGGACTCCGCTCGGGCACTAGTTAAAACCAGGCTCAATTCGTGGGCATCGTTTTGTAGATTGAGTATTATTTCCGGTATACGAGACATAATTCGTTCTTCCAGAGCCTGATAAAGTTCCTCGTCGTTCAAACCAGGGCCATCTTTAAGCATGCCATCGATACGAGCGGTAAAGCCGGTGATCGCTTCGCGTTTGTTTTCCAGTCGACGGTCGAGATCGTCCAGGTCCGCGTTCAGCAGATCGGGTAATTTGTCAAGATAGTTACCATCGAGTAAGTTCGATTCCAACGCGGATTTGGGAACAAGTGGATGATCCGTCAGTTCAGCTCGCAGATCTTCAATCGACTTTTTGCGGTCAGGAACAATTTCCTGGAGAGTAATGATATCGTCACGTGCTTTAATGGTCTCGTTTCGAACCTGATTGAAAAGGTTATTGACGATTACCGCTTCTGCTCGCAGTTTTTTCAGGCCTTCTTCGATTTCCGGTCCCCAGTCGATGGCCATCAGTTGAGGCTCATTTGCGCGTAGCGAGTTGTTAATGATTTCACCAACACTTTGCTGATGCTCCAGAATATCATTTTGTAATTGCAGCACGTTTTCGTCGATCAGATTAAAATTTGCCAAATCTTCTCCGTCGATGACTACCTCGATATCTGGAGGCAGGCCAATCTGATTGATGAATCCATCTAATTGGCCATCGTAATTAGCCTCTCGCTGAATCTGATCAGTGAGCGCGCTATAGAACGAAGCCTTCGTCCGTTGCACGTTATTAAAGTCAACAAATCCGGCCTCGAAGTAGGACTCAAATAACTTGAGTGAGCCTTTCTGGGCAACGATAGCGGCGCGTCTATTGATGAGACTTTTTTGCGTTTGCAAAAGTCCGAGATAGCCTTGTGCCTGAGCACCACCACTTCCGCTACCACGGAATCCACCGAGACCACCAAATCCACCACTTCCAACACCTGTGAAGCCTGAAAGTCCCGAACCACCAAAGAGGCCACCGATACGATTAACACCGCCAGAGCCCTGGCCTGTGGTGATATCCATGTAAAATCCCTTGCGGAACCGTTGGTATTCGCGAACGTTGTAAAGCAAGCTTCGTTCTGTACGAGTGAGCCGTTCAAGGACCTGATCTTTACCACCATATCGCAAGAGAGGCTGAATGATGTTGACGTCAAGTAAAGTCGATGTGCCAAAGTCGTCAGGTCCGCTGAATTGCCACATCAGACTATTCGCGAAGTTGACCAATGCCGTTGCACCAGAGGCATATTTTTGACTCATCTGAATCCCACGGGTGGCGAGTGCGAGGCTGCTTGAATCATTCCCAGTCACGGCTGGGCCTGTGCTGCGATAGCTCCCACCATAGCCACCATAAAACTGAGTATCGAATTCAAATCTTTCTGCACTCACATCAAGTGCAGAAAGATACATTTGTTCGAGTTGACGCTGGTAGGTGGTGGAGTGAAGTAAGGCGAGCTTGTAGGCCTTGTCGGAATCTAGATAAAGTTTTCCATCGTCACTTAATGGCAAGTGTTCTCGCCATTCGGGGTTTTCGAACGAAGTGACCTTTTCCTGCTCGGCCCAACCTTCGAATCCTTCCATGCCATCGACTTCTTTCATATAGGCGGAAGCTGCTTCATCGTCCTGAGGCATCGGTGGGTTATCCGGGTCATAGTTGGCATACATTCGACTCTTTGGATCAATCTTGATCGAAAAGTCTTTCATGCTCCATCGCTCATCGTTTCCTTTTTCCTTAAGGATATAGAGAGCTTCATGGTCCGCCTGTTTTCGGTAGAACGAACGACTGCAGCCCGTCAAATTAGTCAGCAACAGCGTTAATACCAGGACACTAAATAGTAGAGGTCGGCGGCATTCGAGGTTACGGGGGTTGAGTTTCACGTTATTCGCCTTTGAGGGAATTGAATCTGTTTTTCGGGTAGCAAACCGATAGCTTCGTACCCGAGTGAAGCGGCGGATTACATAGTTGCATAACTAATTTGGCAAAGTAGGTAAATTGGGGAAAACTTACCGCATGCGTAGACTCTACGCCTATGGCTTACGAATCGCCTGAGATTCGGAGGTTCTTGAACGAATCTGCAAAAACGGTGAAACCAATTCATTCCTGTCGAGCAATACGCCGGTCGCGGTTCTTAATATTTGGCTAAAGCGGGGCTTAATCAGAGGCAAAACATAGCCGGAGCGGGTGCGGCGATGAAAATACTTGCTTTTGACAGTGAGTACTCGTACTATCGAAATACACCGTCAAGTGGAGGCCTAACACAGGATCAAATAGAGTGGTTCTGAGTTCCACATTCGAAAATAGTGTTAAAAACTAGTGGATTTACTGATAGGACGACCTAAAAGGTGGTAAATGCCAAGGCCTTTACTGGTCGATACTAGAGGGTGAGTGCAGATGTTTGTTGCATTGCAAACATCTTGTAAATCGAACTTCTATATACAGAAGAGAAGATATAGAAGACGAGAAAGTCTCGATAAGAGCCTCATGAGAGCCTAGTACTAGTAGTTCAGGTAATTCAGGGAAAACCATGTCAACAGCAGAGATCTTATTCATCGGATACGGTTTTGTATTCACCGTGATGCTGTTTTTGTCCATCAAACAGTGGCGATGGTTTCATGTCTTCATTTCTTTCCTGTTAATAATCTCATCACTCCTGTTCACCCAGGTTTCATCCTATGTGCTTGATTTCCGTCAAAGAGCTGCGGCGAGTTATCAGGCTGCAGTCAATGAGCGTGATGGTCATCAAGATGACATCAATCTTATTTTGCATGGTCTAGAAGCAGATAAAGCGCGAGCCAGTGGCGATTCGTTAGTCTCGCTTAGACGCCAGCTCGAGCGTGCTTTGGAAGGTCGCGGACGAGTTTGGGAAAATGCACCGTTAAGTGACGTTCAGGGAAATCCAGCGATTGCTGGTACGACTGCGACCGTGACGCTGCCCAATGATGCACATGGTATCGAAGCAGGTACTCGCCTCTTCGCGTTTACCGAGATGGAAATCGATCATGCGGCTGCTCCGGCCGCACCTGCAGAGCCAACAGATGGACCACCCGGAGTGGCACCGGCAGCAGCTCCGGCACAGGCCGAGAAAATCAAAGTCCCGGCCGTCTATCTGGGTGAATATGATGTTGATACAGTCAACGGCGCCGCGATCACGATCAAATGTGCGTTTGCTCCACGTGTCTTTAACCCGGCGAATATAGCCAACGGACTGACGGTTGCTTTATACGATTCAATGCCGAAGGACTCTCACTTCAAATTTGCTTCCCGAGCGGCAGATAAATACGATCAGTTAGCTCAGGGTGGTTTGGACAACTCGGAACCATTATTCGGAGAGATGGATAACGAAAACATCACTCAGTTATTCCGTACAGCTGTGCAGCCCTTGGTCCAAAATCAGCACATTATTAATGATGACAATGAGATTCTCGCCAAACGAGCAATTAATCTGCTGCCACTTGGGAACAAACTGGTTGAAGAATTCGTTGCAGATGGCCGGCCTCTGAATGGCCGTGAAGTTGATCCGAAAAACATCTGGTACAAATTACAGTTCACCACGAAAACAACGCTGACTCAAAAGGTGAATGGAGATGACGCTCAGGCAGCATTAACTGAGGCGGGTGTCTTCCAGGCTGGCGAAGCGATTAGCCCGTTGTTCTACCATAAGAGCCCAACCGAGATCTCTTACAACGAAATGACTGGCGCAACTCAGATTTCACCAGGCAAGGCAACTGACTCGATCGAATTCGACGTCAATGACATTGCTTATATTGCTGCAGCCGAAAAGATCGTTCAGGAAAACCGGATCGTCCCCGTAGAGGTTTTGGTTTCCGGAGCTGAGGGTGTTGATCCTGTAGCACGTAGGATCGTGGATTACTTTGTACGACCGCTTCACGATTACAACCACACGTTTCATGCCTATGAAGCTCGCCTGCAGACGTTGGCGTTCAGTGATGATAATGCTCGACATGACATCACAGCGACCACGGCTGCGAGAAATGATGTTCAGGTGCAAATCAACTACCGCAAGCAGGAAAAGAAAGAACTGGAACTTGATCTCGAGTTACATCGTCGTGATGAGTACGAAGCGGATCTATACTCTCAGGCCTTACAAGCGGAAGTTGAACGTTTAACAGCCTCGCTGGCTGAAATCTTCGATCGAAATCAGACGTTAGCTCAGACTTTGACGGATCGCCAGCAACAGCTGGAAGAAGCGATTGATGCCCGGACTGAAGAAGCCGAGAATGCTGCCGGTAATTCGGAAGAATAAATAGAAGTCTTCAGGTCGCGGTTTACCCGCTCTCGGGTAAAATACATTTCATGGGTATTCATGACCGCGATTACTACCGAGACGAGGAAACGCCTCAGCGTGCGCAGATGGTACGCAATATCCGTAAACTCTCTGTGACCAATAAACTACTGCTTGCCAACGTCGTCAGTTATGTCGTGTGTTGGTTAGTATGTTATCAAAGTCAGGCTCGCACAGAAGCAGTTTATTCTGCTCTATCGATTACCAATGACTATTCTCAATTCTGGCAGGTCTGGCGAGTATTAACCTATGGCTTTATGCATTCTCCGCATTGGGCCGAACCGGGTGGTATTTGGCACCTGTTGATGAATGGTTTTGGTTTGTGGATGTTCGGTCGATTTATCGAACAGAGATATGGCGGCGCCGAATTTCTGAGGTTTTATCTACTGGCAATCGTTTTTAGCGGGCTGGTGTTTGTTGTTACAAACCTGGGGCCGGAACCAACCCGTGCAGTTGGAGCCTCAGGTGGCGTGGTCGCGATTGTCATTCTGTTTTGCTTTCTGTACCCACATGAAAAACTGCTCATCTATGGCATTATTCCAGTACCTGCCTGGGTCGTTGGGATTCTTTATGTTGGGTTTGATATTGTGACCGGAGTGCGTGATATGCAGGGAGCCAATGCAGCGATCGCCTGGCAGGCACACCTGGGTGGAGCGGCCTTTGCGACAGTTTATTATCTGAGGCATTGGAATTTCGGTAAGTGGTTTAGCGGTTTTGGTAAGCGTAAGCCCAAACTCTCGGTTTATCGTGATGATACACCTCAGCAAGTAGGAGCTAAAACCATCAATGATGAACCCAGCGCGGAAGCTCAGTTAATTGAACAAGGTGAAGAAATATTGCGGCATTTGCACGAGTTCGGTGAAGACAGCTTGAGTAGTCGCCAGCGAAAAACCCTTGAGCGATATAGTGAGCTGATGCAACAACGGCGAGGGCGGGATGATGACCAATACCGCATCTAATCCGAGTCAGACGATACTTACCCGTCGACAGATACTGGCATCCATGGGTGGAGGTGCAGGCATGCTGGCTTTGCAAGCTCTGCTTGCCGAAGAAACAGCAGATGCTGCTGTGCCTGATTTATATGCGCCCAAACAGCCACACTTTCAGCCTCGTGCAACACGTGTCATTTGGTTGTTTATGCATGGAGGTCCCAGTCATGTCGACCTTTTCGATCCCAAGCCGGATCTGGTTAAGTATGCGGGCCAGCCATTGCCAGATTCCTTTGGCTCAGTGATGACTCGACGCAATGTCGCTCGGAATCCGTTGCTGGGTCCCATCAAGCCATTTCGCAAGCGTGGGGAATCCGGATTAGAGATTAGTGATTTTATGCCACACACGGCTCGGCATGCCGATCGTCTTTGTGTGATTAGGTCGATGCATGGTGATAGTGTCAATCATCCTCAATCGGTGTATCAGATGAACACCGGGAATATCCTGATGGGGCACCCAAGCGTTGGAAGCTGGGTGGCTTATGGACTGGGGACGGAGAATCGTGATATGCCGGCCTTTGTCGTGTTGCCCGATCCCGGCGGCGGTCTCAAAGGGGGGCCACCAGCCTGGGGTAGCGGATACTTGCCGGCCAGCTATCAGGGGGTAACGATGCGTCCCGGCGAAGCCCCGATATTAAACCTTGCTCCCCAGCCCGGGATCTCAGCGGAGAAACAGCGTAACGCTTTCTCTTTGTTGCAGGGAGTCAATAGCGAGTTTCTTCAGCGAGTTGGAAAGGATGATGAACTACAGGCTCGGATTGCTGCTTATGAACTGGCATTTCGAATGCAGGCCGCAGCTCCTTCACTTGTTGATATCAGTCAGGAAACGGAAGCGACTCATCAGCTATATGGTTTAGATAAGAAAGAGACAGCGGAATTCGGCAGGCGTTGCTTGCTCGCTCGACGGATGGTTGAACGCGGCGTGCGATTCGTTCAGGTGCATTCGGGAGATACACTTGGGTGGGATGCTCATAAAGATGTTTTAAGCAATCATTCAAAGTATTGCGGTAGCACAGATCTTCCTGTGGCAGGACTGTTAACGGATTTAGAGCAACGTGGCTTGCTGGATGACACTCTGGTTATTTGGTGTGGCGAGTTCGGTCGTATGCCTATGAGCGAACAGGGCAAAGGTCGAGATCATAATCCGTGGGGCTACTGCAGCTGGCTTGCCGGCGCGGGAATTGAAGGGGGCCGGGCGCTTGGGGCAACGGATCCGATTGGATTACGAGCGGCGGAGGATCGCGTCCATGTGAGAGATTTTCATGCCACGATCCTGCATTTAATGGGAGTGGATCATCTCGACTTATCGTACTTTCATAACGGACTGGAAGAACGGCTTACCGGACCACAGGAAGCTCATATCGTGGAGGCGGTCTAATGCGTATTGCTTTGTGGATCACGATGTTGATCTTCCCGCTGGTCGTGGCAGCCGAAGATTACCAAGAGCAGCCAATTCTGGATGAAGATCGAGAGCACTGGTCGTTCTTGCCAATCGAGCGACCTCCGTTACCAAAGGTGAAAGGAGCTGAATGGGCGGAGAACGCAATTGATTACTTTATCTTAGAGAAACTTAATAAAGCGAATCTGCAACCGTT
>CEUY01075671.1_pt1 | contig 10645 bp, 8 predicted proteins | sample 361481 | NCBI WGS metagenome assembly CEUY01 (sample SAMEA2622737, study PRJEB7988) | marine metagenome | isolation source: saline water (ENVO:00002010), including
CAGTGGGCGGCCAGTCACTGATAGGAAGCACGGCTCAAGCCAGCGGCCTCAGTCTTGGAATATTCCTGGCGTTTACGACCGCTATGACGACTTTTCTGCTTGGGTTGACGTCATTGAGCACGACCGCACTGGAGCTACTGGACATGCTCGCAAAATTCGAGCGTATCAAGCCGATCATTGCGGCAGAAAAAGAGGTCAGGATCGACGCCATAGACCCCGGTCCGCTCGAGGGCCGTGTCACTTTGCAGGATGTGAGTTTCGGTTATGACCCCAAAGGCCCCGCGATTCTGCAGAACCTCAACATTGATATCCGGCCGGGCGAGTTCCTCGCTCTGGTGGGGCCGTCTGGCTGTGGCAAGTCAACGATCTTTCGATTGCTCGTCGGGTTTGAGCGTCCGGATGCAGGCCGGGTGTTATTTGACGGTCAAGATCTCAATCAACTCGATCTGGGTGCGGTCAGAAGTCAATTGGGGTGCGTACTTCAATCCGCTGAAGTGTCAGCCGGTCCAATAATGGAAAACATCGCGGGCAGCAGTCGGGTCGGGATTGATGAGATTTGGCGTGCGGCAGAGGATGCCGGGCTTGCCGAGGACATAGAGCAGATGCCAATGGGTATCCATACAATGATCAGTGAGGGTGGGGGAAATATTTCCGGTGGCCAGAAGCAAAGACTCCTGATCGCGCGTGCGTTGGTAAAGAATCCCAGAATACTGCTTCTCGATGAAGCGACCAGCGCTCTCGATAACAATACCCAGGCGACCGTAACGGCCAGCTTGAAACGAAGAAACGTCACCCGAATCGCGATTGCTCATCGGTTGAGTACGATCCAGGATGCGGATCGGATAATTGTGTTGAAAAGCGGCAAGGTCAGTGAGACCGGAACCTTTGAAGCGCTGATGGAAAAAAGCGGTTTGTTTGCATCGATGATGTCTAAACAACAGGCAGGTTAACCAGGGCGCTCTACATCCCGCTCCGGAGTGCGTACCTCCTCCGCGCTAACCCCTGCCTAACCTCTTATGTGATCTCCATCACACTCACAAGTTGAGTCATCCCTAAGACAAGCGTATTCTTGGTTCTTACTTAAGGAGAACCCCATGTCTGACTTTAATTCCTTCCGTAACGTCGTCCTTGAAGATGATGATCTTCAGGAACAGGTGATCTCCATCATCAATACCGCAACGGCCAATGGGGCAGGTCTGGGAGATGGCATTGCAACTCTTGCCAAGAACCACGGCTACACCATCACCTCAGATGAGGTCTATACCCACGCTGACTTCCTTGGTCAGGACGGTGACTTGACGGACTTTGAGTTGGAGTTGATTAGTGGGGGTCAGGTCGGCGGTACTGGTGGTACTTAAACCCACTCATCCCAACCGCTTAACCAAATCCTCCGCCCTATGATCCGTATAGCGCATCAGCATCCTTGTATCTTTATGCCCTGTAATGGTGGCAACCTCTACGATGACGAAAGAGGCCAGGGACTCACAGCGGAGTCAATCCGTAATGAAAGGACTGGCCGAGAGTGAAATCGATCCGCAACGCTCTAGATCCTTAGCAATAGGCGCGTAATCTTCTTCATCGCGCGGCACGAAACCGCGGATGCCGAGCATCGCCCGGCTTTTTTCATCGACATCATCCACGGCTTTGGCAAGGGCATTGCGCATCACGGAGACGTCTTGCGCCGATGCGTCGCCGCAGGTAATGAGCGGCAGGCCCGGCCGGCTCTGGGTATGGCCAATGACTTTCAGGTTGCGGATAGCACTTTCGCACTGATTCGCCAAATACCAACTGACACAATCAATTGCTGCGATGTCGGCGCTGCCGCTCGCGACGGCGCAAAGCGAGGCGCGGTGACTCCCGCTGACAAGGACAGAGGCAAAAGGGCTCTCACCCGAACCGTTGTCTGCGACAAAGCACTTGAGTGCAAGGCATCCTGAATAGGAATCATCGCCGTTGATAACGGCGCGCCTGCCCTCAAGACACCTCTCAAGTTCATCGTTGTTCTTATGGGAGATGATTACGCTGTGATAACTGCCGGTGGGCTCTATTCCCTGATAAGCGAAACTGCCAAGCACTTTCACTTTTCCAGAGAGGTCCGCGACGAGCGGCAAGCCACAGGTCTGGCTGATCAAAAGGTTGGGCGACTGCCAGGATTCGGCTGGCGGTGACGTACGGTCGAGCGAAGCCGGCGTATCGATCCCTGCCTTGCTGAAGTTATCGCGTATCGATGTCCACAAGCAGTCGGTCGCCTGATTGAATTCAGGCCAGTCGTACATCGGCAGTTGGGCAAGCCTTTGCGTTTCAAGCATCGCGGTTTAAACCTTTTGCTAAGAGGGTCCCCACATACTTGCGGGGAGATATGAGATCCGAAGGTTAACCCGCCGTGGGTTGGTCACCGACGGTAACAGAGAAGACGGCTATGGGATTTGAGAATCCCTTGAGATCCTTGGGACCAAGATCAGTAACCGGATAGCGGTCCTTGACGAAAAAGCAGGTGTCTTCATCAATGACAACATCTCCCGGCTTACCCACACCCTGTAGTCGCGACGCCAGGTTAACCACACTGCCGATTACCGTGTAATCAATCTTTTCGGCCGGCCCGATATTACCTACTTTGGCATAACCGGTAGCGAGCCCTACCCGAATCGCAAAAGACGAGCGGTTCTGCGAGCGATAGAGCTCGTTAAGTTCGCGAGCTCGTGCTTGCATTGTCAGTGCGCAATCGACAGCCCGCACTGCGCTGGTGATTTGGTCGCCATCATTTTCAAAAAACGCGAGGATGCCGTCCCCCATATATTTGTCGATAACGCCGTCTTGGGAAAAAATGGCTTTTGCGGCGTCGGCGAAATAGGTTTCCAGAACGTCCTGCACCTCTTCGGGATCAGCCTGGTCAGAAAATGCCGTGAAATCGACAAGGTCGCTGAACATGACCGTGATGCGCTTACGTGCACCCCCCAATTTCAGAATGTCAGGGTTGGCGCGGATCTGGTCCATCAGTTTCGGCGAAAGATAACTCTGTAGGCTACCTTCCAACACCCCTTCATAATGCTCGAGTTGAACGTAACGATATATGCTGGAGAAAAGATAGAGCACCAGCAGCGGCACAAGGACCGGCAGCACAGGCAGCAGGTAGCTGCCGATGGCGAAAACACCAAAACTGAGGCTGACATAAAGCAGCAGCATTCCCAGGGCGGCCGCGCTGAACCAGAGTGCAGGCAAGCGCCATGCCGAAAGGACCAGAAGGATGCCCAGTAACAGCACCGCTGCAATCGCAAAAACGTACGGGAACGGCGTAATGAACTTATCCGTCAGCAGCATATTGGCGGCGTTAGACCAGATGTATGCCCTTGGGAAGATGCTCGCGATAGGCGTCGGGCTGGCATCACCAAACTCAGTGGCCTGAGAGGAGGTATCGGCGAGAAAGACAAGTTGGTCTGAAAAATCTGCAGCAGTATCAGCCGTCAGCAGATTCCAGGCACTGTAGGATTGAGGATAAACTGCAAGTTCCAAAGGTCCCGCATAGTTCACGAGCAGATTGCCCCGACCGTCGAGCGGAATTTCAAGATCACCCAAAGTGTCTTCTCCGTGTGTCGGGAAGTTGCGCAGTACTATGCTCGATTGGTCGATGATCTCGATCTCTTCGAGGTCGTAATCCAGTTGCGTCGCTACCGCCTGCAGGAAAAAAGATGGCACTAAGGTGCCCTCAAGTTCCATCACCACCGGTATCCGGCGAATAACACCGTCAGCGTCGGGATTCATGTTGGCGAATCCAAGCCCAGCGGATTGCTCCATCAGCGCATTAAACGGGGTGACCAGAATGCCGCTGGCGGCAGGGGCTAGCCCCGTATTCAGTCGGGGATTGGCATCAAGTCCCAGGGCGTCCGGGGCTTTGGTGCCGCCAGGCCTGGTATCCAGAAGCAAGGGGTTGACCAGGTTACCCGCGTTGATCGTTGCCTGCACCAGTGCTTCGTTTCCCGACTTCTGTGCCCAGTCGACAAACATGATGTCGCAGGCAATCGCCTCAGGCCGTGCTGAGGCAATCTTCTCTATAAGTGCAGCATAGACCTGTTTCTCCCAGATTGGCTGGTCGGACTCCGTCTTGGAATAGTTGTCGATATTGACGTGAGCGATACGGTCAGAGAAAGCCGGAGCGAGCCCAAGTGCTTGCCGCGCCTCAAATCGACTATCGATCACCTTCAACTCGAAGTCCTGCATCAAGCCGGGAAAGAGAAACTGCAAGCCAAGCATAGCGGCGCCGGCCACCGCGTTCCCGATGAGCAGTGTCTTCAGAGAAAAAGTGCTGCGCTTCAAGTGACTTTAGTCGTGCTGAATCACAAAGACCGCATTAGCGACCTTACTGCCACTGGCCTTGTGGGTCAGACTGTGCTGAGAAATTTCTTCATCGGTTACCCCACGGAAGGTCACCCCACCCATGATTGGGGTCTCGAGTCTTTGTGTCATCTTGAGGGTTCCAGAGGGTTCCAACTGTTTTTCAAGATCCTCAAGCGCTCGCGAGATCCTTTTGGCGAAACGTTTTCGGCTTTTGTCACCGGCCTTACTGTAGTTATCGAATAATGTTTCGAGTTTCTCCAGACGTGCTTCGCTTGAGATCAGAGTAAACGTCTCGGTGCCGACGTTGTCATCAAGTGCCAGCCAGCCCAGCGTGTCGAAGATGATTTGCTCGTTGGTCTCGAGGCCCTTATTTGAGGCATACAGCAACGCATATTCATCGGTGCTTGAAAGGTAGCAAACGTAAAACCAATTGCCCTCAGGGTACTCAAAGTTGAGCTTTAACTTGGCGCCGGATGCGAGAGCTGCACCGTCTTCGATGACATACAGTTGCTGGTTATCGTGCTGGCCGATAAAGCCATAGTGGAACGTCAGCGGCTGGGCAGTCGCCGGAGCAGCGAGTGCCACAACGAGACTGGCGATAATGCTGATTGCAAGTATTTTCATCACAAAGACACCTCCCGTCGGCCGGCGCACATAATCATCTGCCCCTGGCTGGGGCGCTGCAACAATGTATCATCAATTTCCATGGCTTGAGGTCACAAGCCTGGCAGAGGTGTTTTTGGAACGCAGTGACGGCGGTCACGTCGATCTCTTATTCCAGCAACGGGGTCTAACGTCGGTCGGACTCGCTGGAGTCTTCCGGCGCGCCAGTCGCTTGTGTCGCGCCTGTTACTTCTGTGACGACATCACTGGACCATTGGGTGCCTTCCTGAAAGGGTGACGGGAAGTCTTTTTGAGCAATGCTGGGCAACTCCAGATCAATTGCGTCGTCTCGAGAAAGTTTTCGGAAAGTGCCCGTGGATGAACTGGCCGGTTCTTCGACGCAGAGCTTTTTATTTGAAGTTACACGAGGATTTCCATCCTTGTCCTTGGAAAAGAAAAAACGGCCTTTTTTTGGGGGGTTGGCTAGAAACGTAGGCAAGCCCAGGGTTTGAAAATTCTCCGACGATTTCCAACTATAGACCCCCTTTGGTGCGGGTTTGATCGAGAGCGCCCTGGCAAGAAGTCCAACACCGGTGTCGGTCAGGCCCCATTCAATCGGCGCATCATTGCCAATGACGTTTCGTTTCAGGAAGTTCTCGAAAGAAACAGCTGCCAGTTCGCCATCGGCGCGCTGGCCGACTATAAAGTAGCAATTTCCGTAACGGCGGCTCGTCTGAGTCCAAATCCCTACTAGCGGATCAACCGGTGTTGTGGTGGCTGTTGTAGCGCTAGGCGTTGCTGGTGTATCGGCCCGTACGGTTGCAGCGGCAGATACCGTGGGTGATGAAGGTGTTGGGAGGACTCCACCGAGGGCAGCGACCCTGTCCCGGGCCACGGCGGTGTAGATCCCACCCGGGTACAGTCTGAGATACGCCTGGTACATATCGATGCGGTTATGGGTCATCACCGTCTGCCAGAAGGACTGGCTGCGAACTCCTATAAAATCATCGGACCTACGCGACTTCCCCTTTTGCAGCCGGAACCAGTTGGTCCACTTGCCGGTGAAACTGTCGCCATCCTCACTGAATTTAATAGACATCCGAAGCGGCTTTCCATCGGGAATGGTGCCTTCCACTGGTTCGAGTTCGACAATCAGACGCCGGTTGGAGACTTTCTCGACCCGGGTGATCTGAAAGCGTCCGTTCATGCGGGCCCCGGAGATCGCGAGTTCTCCGGCCAGTTCGTTTTCAAAAGCATCGATCTCAAGGTAGGCGGTGTCGATGCGACCGTGGTTGGCGCTGGTGCCCTTGGCGCCAATCCCCTTGAGGCTGTAATTGCCGACCAGTTTATAAAGATCCGTCGATACTGCTGGCAGTTGCGCAAGGTCAACCGGGGCCGGGCCGCCTTTTCGGTCGAGGAAGCGCCGGCCGTTGTCTTCAGCCCGATAGCTCAGCAGCAGCTGCAGCCCGGTGCCCCGGCTCACGACCGACAGGGTTACCTGGCCGTTTGCGAAGATCGTATCGAGGCTCTGTCCTTCAAGGCTGCGGTCCTTGTTGAAGCCCGCAACATCAGCGGAGCTGTAACTGCGCATCGGTTTGTACTTCTTCTCCAGCAGGTCGATGAACTTGCGGTGGTTCTCCTTGGTGTAGGTGGCGATGCCGACTTCAAGCCAGTTCAGTATCCCGGTAGAACCCCTTCCCGAGAAGCCGAAGGCAAACGGCATATCCGCATCATCTAGGCAATGGCCCAGCAGTCTTTGAGTTGGGGCAGTAATCAGCTTGGCCAGGTCACTTGCTTTGCCTTCGATATTGGTGATCGAGCAGTACTGCGCGATCTCTACGACGTTCATGCCGAGTTTGAGCTCCTTGAAGCCGAGCGTGCTGCGGGTACGCTCGGAGTCAAAGACGGCTCCTGCAAGGGCGCTTTGATCGAGCAGGGCATTAGTCAGGTTGGCGCCTGAGAGATTGGTCTCCTCAAGAACGGCCCCGCGCAGGTCGGCGCCGCTTAAGTCAGCCAGGGTAAGGTTTGCTGCTGTCAGGTCGGCGTCTGTGAGATTCGCGCCGGAAAGGTCTGCCCGGTACAGATCGGCTTCGTAAAGATCGGCCCCGGTGAGGTCACAACCTGCACACGAGCCGGTGTTGTTCAGGGTGGAAAGGTCAGCTTCGCTAGAGGCGAAGGCACCCGGTAGCGGCGCCAGCGCCAGGCACAAGGCGATAAGCCGGAGCAGGGTTGTCCAATCAGATATCATCTGTGGTCAACTCCTTGTCCGACGAGGCCTTGAGCTTGGCCAGCATGAGTTTGGCGAGTTTGGCGTAGACACCTTCCGGAAAGGTTTCAAGGTAGGCCTGAAGCATCTCCGGGTCATTGCTCGCGCGCACTGTCTTCCAGAATTCCAGATCCAGCATCTGCTCTTGGGCTTTTAAGACGGCGTTGTCGACTTTAGGTATGGCCGCAGCGGCTGTCTGCGTTTTTGGCAACGCAAAGATGAAGTCACCCCGGGAGAGATCGTAGTCGTTGATCTTGCCGAACTGGGGTGTCTGTTGAGTGTGGCGGGGAACTTCCTGCTGAAGATAAAGGCCCAACTCTGTGCCGCTGACATAGCCGTCCTTGTCGAGATCGCCGTGCCCGAGCAGCAGCGCATCGACAAAAGCAGGAGTAAAGGTACTGCGGGCCGGGACTTCTTCGTCTGCGTTACCTGCGGTGATGAACTGGCGTACCGGCAAGCCCAAGGCTTTGCTGATATGGGGCGGCTCGAGCGGTGCCGCAGCTTTTGTTTTGAAAATCGTGCCGGAAAAGCACGAATCAAAAAGATAGAGCGCGTGGTTGGCCTCGGCATCGCGGGCGCCCGCCAGGATGCGGGTCATCGACAGGGCTTTGGCCCTGAATTCGCGTTTTTCTTTGTTTGGGTCAGGTGCATCGATCGGCACCAGAAAGCCCCGTTTTCTCTTGTCGCTGGTCCAGCCGTGGCCGGAGTAGAAGAACACCAGGCGGTTGGGGGTATCGTAGCCGTAGCGGTCGAGAAAATCCTCGTAGAGATATTCAAGTTCCTGACCGGTCGGATTCAGGTGCTTCTCGACCGTGAAGCCATGTTCCTGCAGGACGGAGGCGACCCGCGCCAGTTCGCCGGGCACGCTTTCAAGGTCGGGCCAGGCGCTGTTCTCGTAATCGGAGGCGCCGATCAACAGGGCATAACTGCCTTTGTATTCAATGACGGGCTCGCCGGTGTCGGGGGCGGGCACCACCAGACCCCGGGTCTCGGCAGATGCCAACGGCGACAGCGCGGCAAGCATCGCACTTGCGCATAGGGGCAGAATATGTTGGCGCCAACGAATCATAACCATTAACCCTCTTAACAAAGGGTTGATGGCTACTCTACCTTAGATACCCGACCCCATCATGTGCGCAAAAACACAAATGGCGTGATTCCAGGCTATTTTCTGCAAACGATATCAGCGTTGCATTTTGAGCCACTGGCCTAGTTCCGCGCGCTCCGAATCGCTCATGCCTGTGGCATTGCCAAGCGGCATAGCCTGGCTCGTGACGGACTGGGCCATCACCTGCTCACTGTGACGCCTGACGGCGCTTAGGCTATCAAGCACGATTCCTCCCGGAGGCGCCGTGAAGGCTGGATTTTTGGGTTCCGCCGCGTGACAGCCCGCGCAATGGGTCGTGACGATTTCAAGTGCCCGGCGGTCGCTGATTTCGACGTTGGATAGCGCAGGCCCCCTCGAGGCAATGAAAATAATGAGCCCGATCGCGAGCAGTACCGCGACGGGCCACTGCCAGGCAAGGGCTTTGCCGCGTCCTCCGGCGTGGTGGGTATTAAAGAAGTGACGGATCACACCGCCCGCGACCACGATAAACGCAATCACCAGCCATCCCCACTTGATGCCTCCGGAAAACAGCATGGGATAGTGCGCACTCACCATCAGCAGCAGCACCGGCAAGGTCAGGTAGTTGTTGTGCAGTGAGCGCTGTTTGGCTTGTGCGCCCAGAGTGGGGTCCGGTGTGCGCCCGGCGACAAGATCAGCGACGACTTTTTTCTGGTTGGGAATGATCACCACGAATACGTTGGCCGACATGATCGTTCCGATCAGTGCCCCAACGTGTAGAAAGGCGGCGCGATCACTGAAAATCTGCGTGAGCATAACAGCGCTCACCAGTATCAAGACAAACACGGATACCGCGAGTGCCGACGTTGAGCGGCCGATTGCACTGCGGCAAAGTCCCTCATAAATGAGCCAACTGCCGATCAGGAATCCGAGACTTGCGGCGATCGCCGAAGCCGGCGTGAGGTCAGCGCGTGCAGGGTCGATAAGGTAACTGGTCGCGCCGAAGTAATAGATCACCACCAGCAGCGCAAATCCGGAAAGCCAGGTGAAGTAAGCCTCGTATTTGAACCAGTGCAGTTCGGCAGGCATCTCGTCCGGTGCGACGGTGTATTTCTGTACGTGATAAAAGCCTCCGCCGTGCACACTCCACGATTCTCCGAGCACCCCTTGGGCAAGGGTGCTTCGAGAGCGCAGGCTGAGATCCAGCCATATAAAGTAGAAAGAAGTGCCGATCCAGGCAATCCCGGCTGCAAGATGCAGCCAGCGGATCATCAGGCTGGCCCACTCCACCCAGGGTATGGTCAAGGTCATTCGACTCCAGAAATAACGGGTTGGCCCGCAGTTATCGATGCAAGGGCGCATCCTACCCGGATTATCTTTTCAGAAAAATCGCTACAATCATAAAGGACTATATCGAAAAAATTGAAAATAAATGGAAACAGATGATCTTCTGCTCTTCGTGCGGGTAGCCGAGCTTCGCAGCCTGACAGCGGCCGGGCGTGATCTTCGGCTGACTCCGGCGGTAGTCAGTTCCCGACTGATTCGCCTCGAAAAAAAGCTCGGGATGCGTCTTTTGAACCGCACCACGCGGCAGGTCGATCTCACTCCGGACGGACACCAGTTCCTTCAGCACAGCCTGAATATTCTCGAGGCGGTGGATCAGGCCCAAAGCGCTATTGCAGTGAGCCGCGACAGTCCGGCCGGTGCACTCAAGGTATCCGCACCGGTGAGTTTTGCAAGACTGCATCTGGCTCCCATGGCGGCTGCGTTTACCGAACGGCATCCGCAGGTACAGTTGCAACTGGTTGCAAGTGACCGATTTGATGATTTTTTTCATGAGCAGATCGATCTGTTGATCCGGGTGGGTGAGCTCAAGGATTCCAACATGGTGGCAAGGCGGCTCGCGGTGAGCCGGAGGGTGTTTTGTGCCTCGCCCGATTACCTTGCACGAGAGGGTACGCCGAACACGCCTGAAGATCTTGCTGATCACAACTGCTTGTTGCTGCGATTCCCGGGCTCGCAACAGTGGCGCTGGACTCTAGTGCATCCTACCGGGCAGCAGGAAACCCTAAGCCTTTCCGGGACGATGGATTCCGATAATTCGGAAATTCTGACGCAGTGGTGTCTTTCGGGGCAGGGCATTGCCATGAAAGACCTCTGGGAAGTGGCACCCTATATAAAAGAAGGCAGGCTTGTTGAGGTGTTGGCGGAGTTTCCCCCTGTTGCCTATCCGATCACGGTGCTCTATCCGCACAGTCAGTATTTACCGCCCCGGGTTCGCCAGTTCGTGGATTTCCTGGTTGAGCACATCGGCGATCCTCCACCGTGGGAAAAAGCGGATGGGCTATGCCGACAAGAAATACAGTTCTAAAAACGGG
>CEUY01488191.1_pt1 | contig 10639 bp, 10 predicted proteins | sample 361481 | NCBI WGS metagenome assembly CEUY01 (sample SAMEA2622737, study PRJEB7988) | marine metagenome | isolation source: saline water (ENVO:00002010), including
GTCGAACGATCAGAAACTCGTTCACCGATACCTCCAAAGCGACGGCTAATTACCGTGGCAGTTTCTCGATTATTACTAAATAGCAGGCTGCGAATCCTTACTCGCGAATCACCAACTAATATCTCTGCATCCATTTCAAAATACTTACTATCTACAGATAGATAGCCTTTGATGGGCTTTAGTGTTTCTTGTTTGATACTGGAAAATGCGCCTTCTTTCAAAAAGTCATCAACGCTACTCCAGCCGTCAAATGGTCGATCTTCTAATACCTGTTTCGCCTGATCGACACTAATATTTGGTTGGAACAAAGCACTCAATAATTCTGCTTGCTCAGGACGAATGGTATTTACATTCAACCTAAATTCGGTGGTTGGGATGGCACACACATAAGGCGCTAACTTAGTCATCACCTCTCCTGACACCTGATTGATCGCACGTAGCTCTGAGCTGTCAGCCAAATAACCATTGGCCGTCAAATACGCAGGAGCCATTGACTCATAATAGTTATCTTCAACACCCGAAACAGAACTCACAGATGTGTTGCGATCAACAAACTCCCATACCGACTGAGCAACGGTCTCCGCTTGGTAGTTTTCAATTTCTAGCTGCTCCATGAGGTTTTGCAAACTTTCAACCAAATAAGGCACCTTGTCTGAACCAGAGTCTTGCTTGACATCCACCAGAGCATTGAGATTAAAGCACGCTTGTTTGTCCACTAGATGGCCTTGCAACGTACCATAGTCTAGAGGGTACGTTTGTTCCTCAATTGCCCAAGGTTGTGACAAATTAATGGTATCCGCGTCTTTATAGCTTTGCTCGATACCGACTTTAGCTAACGCTTCAACCCCGATACTGTACCAATAGGCTTGTTGATAATTGATCTGGTTGGTTGCTCGTTTAAATTGACCAAATAGCCGATCTGCCATACTTGCCGCAATACTTACCATCACCGCTAACAACAACAGAATAACAATCAGGGCAACCCCTCGTTGAGGCTTAGCTCGACTCATCGTCAGCCTCCCCAGACGTCAACTCTGCGCCATTGGTCAAATATATCCGTTCAATACGGCCGTAGTCTTTCAGCTCTATTGTAATCGCAACCGCTTTCGGTAAAGCGTTTTTCTTTTCCCAATTGTTGTTCCAGTTTTGGCCATCGAAAAAACGCAGATCAAAGCTTTCAACTTTATCAATCAGCGGCATGATGATAGGAACCTGCCCTGCTGGGGTGTCTGGATAACGCCACCACACTCGCTCAAGCATATCGTCCTTTAGGCGATAGCCTACTTTGGTCACTTCACCACGAGGAAACTGCTGTTGAGGATTGTGCCACCCACTGCGTGCAAACATGACACCTTTCGTATCTGAATCGAGCAGGTAATCTTGCCACTGAATCAACAATGTTGACGGCTGTTCACCTTGAGTACGTGTCTGTCTTGGTGCCATCTGACGAAAATCGTTATTCATAAACACCAAAGCACGTTGCAAAGTTTTTAGTCGCTCACTCCGTTCTTGTGAGAGCTCATTGCTACGCTGTACTTGATTGAGCACCTGATAGGCACCCACACTCAGACTGGCAAAGATAGCAATCGCCACTAATACCTCTATCAGGGTAAAGCCTTGCTGGCGACGAGGGGAGCGCTTACTTGGCCACATAACTTCGCACCGTTACAACAGGTGAACCACCTTTCGTTGCCGCCACTTTGACATCAAATGCTTGCAGCAGATCGCCAGTAGTCGATACTGGTTCGATTGTCCAAAACCATTCGCGTCCAGCGAGCTCTTCACTGCCTTGTTTTTTGGTCGGCTTACGTCCAGACAAGATCACTTTCGCCATTTGATTATCCACGACCATAGAAGCAAATGTTTTTTCCTCTAGGTAGCTCAAGGTATTGATATGCTGGCTCACTGAACGAATCGTCGCCATTGCCGCCGTAGCAAATATCGCTAATGCCACCAGCACCTCGAGTAGGGTAAAGCCCTTATTCGCTCTCTTCATCGCTCTCTCCTGGGGCTAGAACAATGATCTGGCCATTTTCTTTTGCTACTACTCGCCAAGCGTCGCGTTCAACACTGCGATCTTGAGGATAAATAGCAATAGAAAATGGTGTGACCTCTCCGCTCGACATTATGAAGACTTGCGGTGGAAGTAACTTCTTCTCTTCTTCAAACTCGGCAAACATCTCTTCATCAAACAAACTGCCTGGCTTAAACAGGCGATCTTCATCTTTCCAACTGTTCCCTCCCAACTCCAGCAGCATAGCCAGCGAATCAGGCAATTCTGCTTGTTCAGGGATTTGATCGTCTTCTAACTTCTGCCACCCTTCCGAGTCCAGAGTCATCAACAAGTAGCTTGATCGCTTTTCATCGAGGCGCACACCATAATCTCGGCCACTCAAGATCGCCTCTTCATTAAGAAGTTGTAAACGATGATAAAGGGACAAAGCCTGAGTTTTTGCTTCATCAGAGCTTTTTTGCGGTAATGTTGAGATGACAGCAACCGATGCTACCGAAAGCAGCACTAGTACTAACAAAATCTCGATGAGGGTAAACCCTTTACGGCTGCGCATGAAGATAGGGAGCAGAGAACACCGCCCCCTTTACTTGACTAGAGCTTACTGGAAGTCTTGGATGTTCCAGTTACCAATATCCGCATTGGCACCTTCACCACCTTCTTGACCATCAGCACCCAGAGTAAAGATATCCACTGAGCCTTTATCACCAGGACTTAGGTATTGGTATTCGTTACCCCAAGGGTCAGTTGGTAGACGTTTAATATAGCCACCGTCACGGTAGTTGCGTGGCTCAGGGCTAGATGGCTTAGTCACGAGCGCATCCAAGCCTTGGTCAGTGTTTGGATAAACGCTGTTATCAAGTTTGTACATATCGAGTGCGTTTTCTAGCGCTACGATATCGGTAATCGCTTTTTGTTGATCGGCTTTTTCTTTGTTACCCAGCAAGTTAGGCACAACAAAGCTTGCCAAAATACCTAAGATAACCACAACAACCATGACTTCTAGTAAAGTAAAGCCAGATTGTTTCTTAGTTCTATTTTTCATTATTTTCTCCAAACTAAAATCTGAGGAACACGAATGCCCTCTACGTTATCCACTCATTAAGTTGTTCATTTCGAGAATTGGCATCAATGTCGCCATTACAATGAACAAAACTAACCCTGCCATCAAAGCAATCAAGGCAGGGGTGAAGATTCCTAAAGCAATATTAATGGTCGATTCGAAGTTCGCATCTTGGTTATCAGCCGCACGTGTCAGCATGCCTTCTAACTCACCACTTTGTTCACCACTGGCGATCATATGCAGCATCATTGGCGGAAACAGCTTGGTCTGATCAAGCGCTTTACGTAAACTTGCCCCTTCACGAACATTGTCTCGCGCCAACATAACCTGCTGTTTTACAAAATGGTTAGACATTACGTCCACCGCCACTTTCATCCCGTCTAGAATCGGGATAGCACTGGAAGTACAAATCGACAATGTACGAGCAAACCGAGACGTATTCAGACCACGAGAGATTTTACCAATCAAAGGTAAACGAACCACACGTCGGTCCCAGTTGAGTCGAACATTTGGCGAGCGTAGCATCATCTTGATCGCATAGACCAACACAATGATGGCAAGCAGAAGTTGTAATCCCCAGTGTTGAATAAAATCACTGGAAGCCAGCAAAAACTGAGTAGATTGAGGCAGCTCTTGCCCCATTTGGACAAATTGCCCAACAATCTTAGGTACAACCGCCGCAAGCAGAAACGCGACGATACCAACGGCGAATACAACCAAGACAACCGGATAGATCATCGCTTGTTGTAACTTAGAACGCAGCTTTTGACGGTTTTCCGCATAATCTGCCAGCCTCTCAAGCACCCCATCAAGATGACCTGACTTTTCACCCGCTTGAACCATAGAACGAAACAGTTCGTCAAAGATATGCGGGTAATCGGCGAGGCTATCGGCCAAGGTATAACCTTCTACGACTTTTGAACGCACCGCCAACAGCATAGTACGGATACGCGGTTTTTCTGATTGCTCAGAGACCGCCTTTAGACACTCTTCCAAAGGCATGCCAGACTGAACCAGAGTCGCGAGCTGGCGAGTAATTAAGGCAAGATCCGGAGTACTAATTCCACGCTTAAAACTCAAGCTTGGTTGTTCACTTTGCTTTTTCGCTTTTTGTCGCGTTTCATTAACCTCGACTGGCACCAACCCCTGCTCTTTTAGGCGTGCACGAACTTGGCGAGCATTGTCGCCTTCTATCACACCTTTCTGGGTTTTGCCTTTGGCATTAAGGGCCTTGTACTCAAACGCTGCCATTAACCTTCCTTAGTCACTCGCATTACTTCTTCAAGAGAGGTAATTCCATTGCGTACTTTGGTTAAACCGTCTTCACGAATACTCGGGACGTCATTACGGATCGCTTTCTCAATCGCTTGTTCACCCGCTTCGCTGTGAATGAGCTCTTGAACCTGCTCATTGACCACCAGCAGCTCATGGATACCCGTTCGACCACGATAACCCTTATAGCTGCACTTCTCACACCCTTGAGCGCGATGAAGAGTTAAAGGTTCACTTTTCTCTACTCCAAACAGCTTCTTAGTTTCGGCATCGGCTTCGTAAGGCTGCTTACAGTCGTGACATAACGTACGCACTAAGCGCTGAGCAAGGACCCCAAGTAAGGATGATGAAATTAGGAATGGTTCGATACCCATATCACGTAGACGAGTGATGGCACCGACAGCGGTGTTGGTGTGGAGCGTCGACATCACTAAGTGACCAGTCAATGACGCTTGAACAGCAATTTGCGCGGTTTCTAAGTCACGAATCTCACCTACCATCACCACGTCCGGGTCTTGACGCAAAATGGCACGCAAACCGCGAGCAAAGGTCATATCAACTTTTGGGTTCACCTGTGTCTGGCCGATTCCGTCGATGTCGAATTCGATAGGATCTTCAACCGTCAGGATGTTGCGCTCGTTGCTGTTCAGCTCTTGCAAGCCTGCATACAAGGTGGTTGATTTACCCGAGCCCGTCGGACCTGTCACCAAAATAATGCCGTGAGGCCGCGCAATCATGGTTCGGAAATGATCATGATTGTATTTGGTCATGCCTAAACTATGCAGATCAAGTCGCGTCGCATTCTTGTCTAAAAGACGCATTACTACCCGCTCACCATGGGAAGAGGGCATGGTTGAAACACGCACATCAACCGCTCGACCACCGATACGCAACGAAATACGACCATCTTGTGGCACGCGCTTTTCTGCAATATCCAGTTTCGCCATGACTTTTACACGCGAAACCAAGAGTGGCGCGAGCTTGCGACTTGGCGACAACACATCACGCAATACGCCATCAATACGGAATCGGATAGATAGGCTCTTTTCAAACGTTTCGATATGGATATCAGACGCGCCTTCTTTGATTGCTTCGCCCAGCATGGCATTGATCAGTTTGATGATCGGAGCATCATCTTCCGATTCAAGCAAATCCTCATCTTGAGGGAGATCTTCTGCCAACGAAAAGAAGTCGTCGTTATCGGCACCAATGTCTTCCATTAACTGGCGAGCTTCAGAAGAATCGCGTTGATAAGCTTGAGTCAGCTTTTGTTCAAACGCTTCTTTAGTTAACTCTTCTAACGTGATGTTTTGCCCTGCGACACGTTGTACTTCCAATAGAGCAGGAACAGATAACGGGGCAATATAGTAGAGAACCACCCCATGCTCGCTCGGCTCTAACACCATCTTAAAACGGTTAGCAAAGCTGAAAGGTAAACGACGAATGGCAGGTACTGCTTCCATAGTCATTAGTTGGTATCCATTTGCTCAAGAAACGCCTGAATCTCAGCTGGGTGACGAATATCCTCACCAAACTTTGGCAACACAGGAATATGGCCATCATCCATCAGCTTCAAACCTTGATCAGCTTTGTACAGTTGCTCAGCACGAATGAAGTTGTACTTACGTTGAGTAATCCCATCAGCCGTCATACCATCACGAATGATGGTTGGCTTGATGAACACCATCAGATTTTTCTTCTCAACCTGAGTACTGGTTGATTTGAATAAATGACCCAAGACAGGAATGTCGCCTAGAAGAGGCACTTTCGATTCACTTTCTAGTGCACGCTCATCAATCAAACCACCCAGCACGATCATTTGACCATCTTCAACAATGACTGATGTATTGAGCTGGCGCTTAGCAAAACGCACATCAACCGCGCCGTTAGCACCCAGTACGTTTGATACTTCCTGTTCAATGTTCAGTTGCACCGAATTACCTTCGTTGATCTGCGGCACGACTTTAAGCTTGATACCCACTTCTTTACGATCGACCGTTTGGAATGGGTTGTCGTTGTTAGATCCGGCTGTCGAACCTGTAATAACTGGCACTTCTTCACCAACAATGAATGATGCTTCACCGTTATCCATAACAGTAATACTTGGCGAAGAAAGGATGTTAGAGTTGGAGTCCGTCGATACTGCGCTGATTAATGCAGTCCAATCGCCCATTACTAAGCTCACAGCAGCACCGTTTACACCGGCGAGAGCAGCAGCCAAGGTAGAATAGTCACCTTTTTCTGTTGTGGTTTCATTACGTAAGAAGTCACCATCAGAATTGTATACGGCTTTCGTTGTTTCAGTATCCTTCGCTTCTTCCAGGCCTACCATCACACCGCCAATCGATGCACCAGTGTTGCCATATTGGATCATCGCGCCAGTTTCTAGGTTGCCCCACTGAACGCCAAGGTTAATGCCATCACCTTCTGCCATTTCAACAATCAGCGCTTCAATCAGTACTTGCGCACGACGAATATCAAGCTGCGCAATCACGTCTTGCAGAGCATTCATGATATCTGGCGGCGCAGTCACAACTAGCGCATTGGTATCTGGGTGGGCAGCGATCATCACTTCGCCACGTTTAGCACTTGAACCTTTTTTGCTGCCCGCCGATTTTTCAGCTTGCAAGTTATCCGAAACGCCTTTCAATACCTCAACGAGCTCTTCTGCTTTTGCATATTTCAGGTAAACCACACGGTTATTACCTTTTGACGCCATTTCGACATCCAGTTGCTTAATGAGTTTGCGTAGACGCTGACGAACCTGAGGATCGCCAGAAATGAGAATCGAGTTTGTGCGATCGTCCGCAACCAGTTTTGGTTGCAAGAATGCTGGGGTATTTTTGCTATCTGTGGTTTTATTTAACGCTTCAACAATACGCACCATCTCAGCGGCAGACGCATTATCTAGCTCAACCACTTCAATTTCTTTATCACCCGCTTGGTCAACGCGTTTGATGATATCAGCAAGGCGGTTTACTACCGCTGCGCGACCCGTAATCAAAATGATATTGGCTGGGTCATAGTGAACCACGTTACCCGCACCCGCATTATCATTCAGCTGACGTAACAAAGGAGAGAGTTCACGCACAGATACATTTCGCACCGCAACAACACGTGTTACAACCGCATCACCTTGAATAGAACCATCGCCGACGACAGGAATCGCAGAAGTTTTCGCGTCTTTCGACTTAACAACTTTCACCACGCCATTTTCCATCTCAACCACAGCGTAGCCGTAGACCTCAAGCACATTGAGAAAGAAGCTGTAATATTGTTCTTCCGTAAGCATGTCATAGCTACGAACGTCGACTTTGCCACGTACCGAAGGATCAACAATGATGGTCTTATCTAAGTTACGACCAACAATATTGATAAACTCTTGAATATCTGTGCCTTTAAAGCTAGCGCTGAACGTATTTTCGTTCGCCGTTACTAGGCTAGGCGCGGTAAGTAAGCTTCCTGCTAAAAGCCATGCGCTTTTCTTAAGCCAATGGTTCACTTGTTACTCCTCATGGCGATGGTTAAGGCCACCGCTATCTTATAATTCAATGTATATCTCGTATGGTTGGCCATCGCGCTCAACCGTCAGAGTTAACTCAGTCATATCAGAAATGCTTTGGAAGATTTGTCCCATTGCCGCTGAGTCTTTTAAATCCAATCCATTAATTTGTGTTGCGACATCACCCGGTTTCAAACCTACAGAGTCAAACAGCGCTTTGTCTTTACCTGGCGTCAAGCGATAACCCAGAACCTCACCGTCTCGTTTAACCTGAGACATTCGAACGTATTGGAAAACCTGCTTGGCATCTTTACGAATTTCCTGGCGAATCTGTTCGAGTTTGCCTTTAGGTATCTGAACTTTTTGTTCGACTGGCGCTGGTGCTTGAGCAGGTTGCTGTGGTTTGCTGTATTTCAGCCCTTCCAGCATGACGGTTTCATTACGGCCGGCGTTATCAATAATCACGCGATCTGTCTGAACTTGGTAAAGCTTAGCGCGGGTGCCTTCGATGACTTCCCCAATACCATAGGTTGCCTGTTTACCTCTATTGGCGATAACCGCTAAGCTCTTGTCAGGATTTGTACTGGTCACGACACCCACCAATACCACATTCAAACGGCTTTTCGGAGCATCTTCTACTTTTGGTTGTGTAACAACTTGACGCTGCTCCTGATATTCACCAAATAAGTGACTATTCTGCAGCTCAGAGAGGTTGATTGATTGAGAGGCTTGCGGTTTTCCAGACGCGATCAAACTCGGCTGCCATTTCGTCACATTATCTGTCACTAAAGGCTGCCAAATGAGTTGGCCCAAGATCCAAGCGCTCAACGCAAGTAACAACGCCATAACCGTAAAGCTGATGCGTTGCTGCACTTGAACTTCTTTTACTGACTCGCCCAACTTATAAAGTGCGCTTACACCTTGTTGCTTCACTGAATATCCTTCTCGTTTGCGCGGAGTTAAATCGTGCCCATAAATCAAAAGGGTAGCCAATCATTGTACCAAAATATGAAACAAGCAAAACCGTTTACTCTGACGGTATGGCGTAGCAAAAGACATTTTTGCTACTCTCGCTTGAAAAATGGGCGGCATGTCACCATTGTTACTTCAGCATAATGGCATCCATATTCACCATCTTTAGAGGTCACTATTCCCAATGGGTTCCCAAACAGAAGCAGTAAGACTCGATAAATGGCTTTGGGCAGCACGTTTTTACAAGACGCGCTCTATTGCTCGAAATATGGTCGATGGCGGCAAAGTTCACTATAATGGTCAACGCAGCAAGCCGAGTAAGGCCGTTGAGCTCGGTGCAGTAATTACCCTTCGTCAAGGTCACGAAGAGAAAACCGTTGTAATAGAAAAGATTTCTGATCAACGTCGTGGCGCACCAGAAGCTCAAACCCTATATAGCGAAACGGCTGAAAGCGTGAACAAGCGTGAACAAAACGCCATGGAGCGAAAACTTCATGCCCATAACCCAAGCCCTGATCGTCGCCCAGACAAGAAGCAACGTCGCGACATCATCAAGTTTAAACATCAATAAGTACCATACGTACGAGGAAAAACTCCATGTCAAACAACGTATTAAACCGCTACCTTTTTGAAGATCTATCTGTACGTGGTGAGTTGGTACAATTGGATGAAGCATACCAACGTATTATTTCTAGCAAGGAATACCCGGCTGCGCTGCAAAAGCTGCTTGGTGAGCTACTCGTATCAACTACCCTTCTTACGGCAACATTAAAGTTTGAAGGTTCAATTACAATGCAGCTTCAAGGTGATGGCCCTGTTTCACTCGCCGTTATCAATGGCGACCACGATCAAAAGATTCGTGGTGTCGCGCGCTGGGAAGGTGACATCGCTGATGATGCCTCCATTCATGACATGATGGGTAAAGGTTACCTAGTGATCACCATCGAGCCAAAGAAAGGCGAGCGTTACCAAGGTATTGTTGCATTAGAGGGCGACAACCTAGCTGAAATTCTAGAAGGCTACTTCGCAAACTCTGAGCAGCTTAAAACTCGCATCTGGATTCGCACAGGTGAACAAGAAGGTAAGGCACACGCAGCTGGCATGCTTATTCAAGTAATGCCTGACGGTACTGGCTCTCCAGAAGACTTCGAGCACTTAGAGCAACTGACAGATACAGTTAAAGATGAAGAGCTGTTCACACTAGAAGCAAATGAACTGCTATACCGCTTATACAATCAAGAAAAAGTGCGCCTATTCGACCCTCAACCAGTCAAATTCCACTGCGGTTGTTCACGCGAACGCAGCGGCGCTGCCATCGTGACTATCGAACGAGCAGAAGTGAACGACATTTTAGTCGAGCTTGGTTCAATTTCTTTACATTGTGATTACTGCGGCACAACATACTCTTTTGATGAAGCAGAGGTCTCTGAACTGTTCCTTGAAGCAAATTCAGGCAATAAAACCCTGCATTAATTTTCATAGCTTATCAAGCACGTAATTTTCCTATCAAAAGGCCAGCATCACGCTGGCCTTTTTGTGATCAAAGCCCCGCAATTACTAGCCTTATCTGTAATAAAGCAACTGGTTAATTTTAAGCAATTAATAATTATTTTGCCCTAGCGCAAAGCTTTGCGCACACGATAAACTAACCCAGCCAATATGTGATGAGTCGCTTAAAACCCCACAGAAATCATGGATATTTTTTGAGCTATATCCCTGTTTTCTAGCAAGCCCATTGCTAGCATGGTGAGCAGATAAAAATTAAAAAAATATTACAAAATCCCTACAAATATTCCGATAAGGAGCACCTATGACCGTT
>CEUY01002263.1_pt1 | contig 10607 bp, 22 predicted proteins | sample 361481 | NCBI WGS metagenome assembly CEUY01 (sample SAMEA2622737, study PRJEB7988) | marine metagenome | isolation source: saline water (ENVO:00002010), including
TGCATACCACGAGCTGCTGGAGTATCAACTAGTTTAACAACTCTGTTAATTTTACCAAGACCCATACCCTTTAGAGTATCTTTTTGTCTTTGTGTTCTAGCAATACCACTTTTCACTTGTTTTACATAAAAATATGTTACTTTAGCCATTTTCTAAATCTCCTATTCTGCAGCTTCTTCAGCTGTTGCTGATTTAGGTAGACCTAGATCTGATACTTTTTTACCTCTCTTTGAAGCAACCATTCTAGGTGTTTCAATTTTAGAGAATGCATCAAATGTAGCTCTGATCATGTTGTATGGGTTGTTTGAACCTAGTGATTTAGCAACGATATCTTTCATACCCATTGCTTCAAACACAGCTCTCATAGGACCACCAGCGATGATACCTGTACCTGATGGAGCAGGTCTCATAATAACCTTAGCACCACCGAATCTACCTTCCATGTTATGGTGGATAGTTCTGTTGTCTTTAAGAGCAACTTTCACCATACCTTTTTTAGCAACGTCTGTAGCTTTTTTAACTGCTTCTGGTACTTCTTTCGCTTTACCTGAACCAAAACCTACTTTACCTTGCTCATCACCAACAACGATTAACGCTGAGAATCTGAATTTTCTACCACCTTTAACAACTTTAGCAACTCTTCTAGTTGCAACTAACTTATCAACATAAGTTTGCTTGTTATCGCGTTCTATAGCCATTTCTTACTTTTCCTTTTATATTAGAATTGAAGACCGCCAGAACGCGCTGCATCAGCTAAAGCTTGTACTCTACCGTGGTAAACGAATCTACCTCTGTCGAAGAATACTTCTTTAACACCTGCTTCAATAGCACGCTTAGCTACTAATTCACCAACCTTAGCTGCTGCTTCTTTTGAAGATGTGTTCTTAAGTTCTGCCTTAAGAGCTTTATCTACTGTTGAAGCTGATGCTAAAGTTACACCTTTTGTATCATCGATCACTTGTGCGTAGATGTGTTCGTTTGAACGGAATACGCTTAGACGTGCTCTGCCGTTAGCTTTAACTTTAACAGCATGTCTATTTCTACGTGCACGACGTTGATTTTTTGTTTCAATCATTTTTAATAAACCTTTTTTTATTTAGGAAGTAAAATAATCATCTTACGAAGATTATTTCTTCTTACCTTCTTTACGCATGATGTGCTCTTCTTTGTACTTAATACCTTTACCTTTATATGGCTCTGGTTTTCTCCAAGCACGTACATCTGCTGCAAATTGACCAACTTCTTGCTTATCTGCACCTGTAATAGTAATTTCGTTACCTTTAACAGAAACTGTTAGGCTTGATGGAATTTCCATTTCAACAGGGTGTGAGAATGCTAGTGATAGGTCTAGTTTATTACCTTTTACCGCAGCACGGTAACCAACACCGTTAATTTCTAACACTTTAGTGAAACCTTCAGATACACCTTTAACCATGTTAGCAACCATAGATCTTGTTAGACCCCAGAATGCTTTAGCTTGTTTAGCGTTGCTTTCAGTTGTGAAAGCAATTTGGTTATCTTCGATAGATGTTTTAATTTCTGCTGGAACTACGAATTGCAGCGCACCGTTTTTACCTTTAACAGTAAGTTCACGCCCTGCCAGGTTTGCTTCTACGCCTGATGGTAGAGCAACTGGGTTTTTACCAACTCTTGACATAATTGACTCCTATACTTTTTACTAAATTAGAATATAGTGCAAAGTACTTCGCCACCTAGGTTTTGAGTTCTTGCTGTTGCATCAGTCATAACACCGCGAGATGTTGAGATGATTGCTACACCAAGGCCATTTCTAACCTGTGGAAGTTCTTTACTGTTGCTATATTGTCTTAAACCAGGCTTAGAAACTCTTTTAATTTCGTTCATTACTGGTTTACCGTTGTAGTACTTAAGCTCTACTTCAAAAGCTTTGTGACCAGCTAGTTCAGCATCTTTAACAGAACGTAGGTAACCTTCTGCTACTAATACTTCAAGAATAGCTTTCTTAACTTTTGATGCAGGAACCAATACAGTCTTCTTGCTCGCTTGTTGACCGTTTCTAATACGAGTCAGCATATCTGCGATTGGATCAGTCATTGACATAATCGATATCCTTTATATTTATTAAAATACAGTTTTTAAGACAACGAAATGTTATACTTAAACTTATATTTTGGTTAATGTTTAGATTTGAAAAATAGCGCTTATTGATGGCAAATAAATCACCACAAACACTATAGTTCAGTCTGCATTATAAGCATTCTGGCAAAAAAGTCAATCAAATTATAGACTTTTTAATGATTTTTTTATTCTTATTCAATAAGATATAAACACAAAAAAAGAGCCTAGCATAATACTAGACTCCTTCGTTATAAGTTAAAGAGGGTGAATCATAATAAATCGACCACCAGCTTTAACTTCACCAGATCTAAAGAACTTCTTAGCACCTTCTGGAACAGGCCCCTTAGAATAAGGGATTGCATTGACTCTATTTTTCTTACAATATGCATGAAGACGCTCAAAATCACCCGCGTTCACCATGTTTGTAATCCTTACAGATTCCACCAAGCGTGGTGCCAAAACAAATAAGATGATAACAAGTACAAAAATAGTAATTAACTCAGTCATAAGACCTCTCAAAACCAGCAACGGATAACCTAGCAATAAAAACAATATTCTTTTGTCCGTTTTCGCGCAATACAAATAAAGCACGCAAAAGAATTTAAATTTTGGGTTACTTTATTATAAACACCTACAGCAATAAAAGCCTGACATTAGAAAATAAAAAAATAGCCTGGCACAACACCAAGCTATTTTTTATTATCGTAAATTTTTAAATTAACTAATTCCAAGAATCCATCAGATGAGCATCCTTGTCAACCTTCTTTTTAGGTTTAGTTGCCGGATCAACTATTAAAGGCTTAATTTTTTTAAGCTTTAAAGCACCCTCCATTTTAGCTTTACCAACAAACACCAAAACCACAGGCTTATTATGAGTCAACATCTCAACCACCATAATTTTTGCCTTTTCACTGTCTATTAGACAGTCAAGACCAGTATCTCCTGTTCTTCTGCACTTCATATGGGGCAGATGCGGCAATTCAGCATCAAATTCCCCTTTAATAATAACAACAGAAGAGACCTCAACTTCTGGATCTGCTAAATATTCATCAATAAATACATCTCCAGCACCAGCAGTATTAAAAACCAATGGTTTAACTTCAGAAGAGTAATTTTTTAACATAGTAAGCTCCTTAAAATAGCAAGAAATATAAATCTTGCTATAGTATTTAAATAAATGACAAGATTTAATAATTCAAGCAAAAACGCTAGAACTAAGGTTAATAATTTATAAAAAGCACCTTTAATTTTCTCCTGACATGAAAAAAGCCAGGTTGATCCTGGCTATATTTTTATTTTGCTTATTTTAAGAAAGTTTAAGTTTATACAACACACCTTCCTCAAAGGGCTTTTCTAACAATGTATAATTATACTTTTTAGAAAAAACCTTTAATTCGTCATACAATTTACTTCCCTCACAAACAGCTCCTCCAACATAGCATGGTATTTCACATATACCTAATACCCTGCATAAATCTAGAGTTGCTTCTGCTGCATCAAAGTCTCCAGCTTCTATAAGCCCTTTAAACATTGATTCAACCTTGTAAGATGGTACAATCTTAGCACTATTCATGGATACCTCCTTTTACCAATCGGCAAAAAATAAAAAATTTATATCAAGGCACCATATATTTAGATAAAAATCCAATTTAAAATTATTTAAGCCGCAAAAAAGCATAAACAAATCAAAATACAACAATAGTACCTCACGACGAGACCCTCGCGGATCAAACATAAAAGGTATATTATGCAACAAGCACATAATAAAGGTTATAAATATTTTTCAGATACTTATACAACTTTATATATATAACCACAAAAAAAGTCTGACACAAAGCCAGACTTTTTATTTATTTTAATAATCGATAATAATCCCTGATGCAGCAGCATCCGCCAAATTAATGACATAGTCAGGACTATAAGGCCCTGGGAAGTAAAACATCCCACCAAAAGAGAAAACAATGCAAACAACAAACACCACAGAGTTACGCTTAATTTTTTCTGCATTGGGATTTCTCTCTAAGCTTTCAGCAAAAAGATAAACCATAAAAACAGGTATTAGTGTAAAAAACACCAATAAACTTATCTCAAAACCAAATGATCCAGCAACGACAGCGCTAGATGCAACATCTCCAGAAACAACTCCATTATTTGAAGCAGCAACAGCCGTTGCAGCATTATTTACAGTATTGACCGTAGAGCTAACACTAACATTCATAGTACATTCCTTAATCCAAATTAATAGAGAACACAAAATTATCACCAATGAAATAGCTATTAAATCTGCTCATTTCAATTTCATAGGCGTGATGTGACAAATTCCTAACATTCAACGATACTAAATCATTACGAAGATTTAGCAAATAGACATAAGATGCTACCAAAGACTTACGCCCATGAGTATCATCTGAAATGAAGTGCAATAACTCCTTCATTGCCCAATAGTTAGAGTCAAGCTTTTCCATAAGAATTGCTTTTTCACTCTCCCTTTCAGCCATTGCTGCAGCATAAGCAACCTGCTTACGCTCAACTTCCTCTTTACGTCTTTTTTCTTTGTACTCATCATTGTTAAGTGCTTTTAAAACAAATAACACAACAAAGGCAACAAACAAAAGAACAATCGAAGATGAAACAATCGCAACAACAATCAATAAAAGAACCCATAATAATGAATTTTCTTTTCCTTTCATAGAGACCCCTTAATCTAACAATAGATTAAAAAACAGATAAATGACTAATAATCACTCAGCCAATCATCCATAAGTGCAGTACATTTCTTTTCAAGATCTTTGCGCTTTGAGCCACTCAATGGCTTGCGAGCAACAACCCAATAAAAAGAAAATGACTCATAACCACCTTCTCTATAATACATCTTTACAGCATTAACAAAACGATTAAAAAAAGTTTTCATAGTATACACCCCTCTAGTAATTAACGAGAGATCTCCATTTTAGTATTCAGCAAGGTCACCAACCCTGCTATAGCTAATTTAATAAATAGCAAGGATAGTAAACCTGCTCAGTAACAGGCATATATTTAAGTTACTATATTATAAAGCCACTCTTAAAGTTTTAACTGACAACAAAAAAACAGCCCACATAAGTGAGCCATTTTAATCTTATCGATATTAATTTTTAAATTAGTTTAACGCTGATGATGCAACACTGCACTTAAATACATGCACTGAATTATACTCTGTAGCATCATCCTTACATTTACGCTTTGATACAAGGCTATTAACCAGCAACTCTGCATCTGCAGATTTATCATCAATTAAATTGCTAGAAGGACAGTTAAAAATTAAATCTCCCCCTGCACCTTGCTCAATATAGTTAACCAACTGGCAGTCGGCAACATTTTCACCTGAGATTAATAAGTTAAACTTATTAGATTCTGCAATTTGTTGAACCTTTGGGTTTGGATTATAACTAAACACATTAATTACAACAACGCTAGTAATAACAAAAGACAAACCAATAAGGCCAGTTCTTTTAGTAATCATAAAGACCTCTCTTTATTTAAAAAAATGAACAGTATGTAAATTTTAACAATTGTAGTAATTTATAGTTGAATTTTCAAGTATATACAAAACAAAAAAAGAACCGCCTAAGCGATTCTTTTTAAAACTTTTCTCTAAAGTGAGATTACCATGATGATTTTGTGAAACCTGGTAATTCACCGTTAGCTGCCATTTCACGGAATTTGTTACGGCAAATACCAACAGCTCTGAATACACCGTGTGGACGGCCTGTGATTGAACATCTGTTAACAACACGTACTTTAGAAGTATCTCTTGGCATTGCGTTTAGTTCATCTCTTGCAGCCATTTTGTCTTCAAATGAAGCTGTTTCGCTTGAAATGATTGCTTTTAGTTCTGCTCTTTTTTCAGCAGCTCTTTCAACCATTGCTCTTCTTTTCTCATCTCTTAGAGGTACACATTTTCTAGCCATGATTAAGCTCCTTTTTTAAGTCTGAATGGCATACCGAAACCTTTAAGTAGTTCTAGTGCCGCGTTATCATCTTTAGCTGATGTAGCAATAACAATATCCATACCACGGATGTTGTCAACTTTATCGAAGTCTACTTCTGGGAAGATTAACTGCTCTTTAATACCTAGAGCGTAGTTACCACGACCGTCGAATGATTTAGCTGAAATACCTTCAAAGTCACGTACACGTGGTAGTGCAATAACTGTAAGTCTTTCTAAGAATTCGTACATTCTTTCGCCACGTAGAGTAACTTTAACACCAACAGGCATGCCTTCTCTTAGCTTGAAACCAGCGATTGATTTTTTAGCTCTTGTAATAACAGGCTTTTGACCTGAGATAAGTGTTAAGTCGTTTACTGCATCTTCTAGTAGCTTTTTGTTTGTAGCTGCTTGACCAATACCCATGTTAAGAACGATTTTTTCTAGCTTTGGTAGCTCATTAGGGTTCTTAATATCTAATGTTTTTTTTAGTTCATTACGAATTTCTGACTCGTAAAGCTCTTTAAATCTAGCCATTTTGACTTTTCCTTTTTGATTTAAATTAGATTAAATTACTCGTACTATTTCTAGCACTTACGCCTGATTATAATCATTTTCTAAGAAAAATCAAGGATTTTCTTGTTTTTTAGGAATATTTTTATAGCTAAAACAAAAAAAAGAGCCAGCAATACGCAGACTCTTTTTAATTTATTCGCTTATTAAATATCTTTAAATAAACATTTCAAGAAATATTTACGATCTGAAAAACCACGATCAACTGTCCAATCACAGCCTATACTATTAATAGGCTCAGATTCAAGCAATTTCATATTTACAGTGATAGCTTTAATATCCCGTAGCTTAGAATACACTACATATGGACAGTCCATGTAATAAACAGAATAACCACCCTTAATATCCGAGTCTCTCACAAAGTACATAGCACAATATTTACCTTCTTCAATCCTCTCTCCTTTTTCAAAAATAGATAATTTATTTCCCAAATAGAAATCATCTGGAAGATTTTTATCTATTGAATACCAACAGCCAGATAAAAAGATTGAAATAAAAAACACAGAAACAACAGTTTTAAAATTTTTCATTGTTTTTCCTTAGTCTGTGTGTGCAGACTAAATTTACTACAGTAAGGTCACCACCCTTACCGAGGCTGCAACTAGTGCAACAAAATTATAAAAGGCAATTTATTTTCTAATAAGTTTATACTCAAAAATAACAAAAAATATCTAACAGTAAAAAAGAGCCAGCATAATGCCGGCCTTAGTCTTTTAAAACAAATAATAACTTAATAAGCTAAAGTTAATGTATTGTTTTGTTCGATTAAAATAGTTGGTAGCCGCCTTATTTCAGCATACTTTGTTAACCATTGTTTATGCTTGCTTGTTTTAGCAATTACATTATTAGGGCTTAAGCCTTTAATAAGAGCATAATCTACTGATTTAACAAAAGCTGAAAAGTCTTTACTTTTCCATCTAATTTTTGATTGCATGCAATATAACTCCATATCATTATTATTACATGCATCACCCTGTTTTCTCTTCATTTGCCAACGAAGTAGAACAGCATAAAACCAACGAAGCATAGCTCCTCCTAAAAACGGAGATATCTACAACTAAACAACCTTAGCATAAAATCTAACTTTATTTAGCGGAATTTCTCCAAATATATTTTCCTCTCTTGGCATATTGCTAAGAGGGAACCAGTCCCATTCTGGATTGCGATTTTTATCCACATGCTTAAACTGATTAAGGTCACGCGGATAAATTCTGAAGTATGATACATAGTAGACCACACCTTCAACGGTTTTTTCATCAATATATTCACCTAAGAACATAAGATCTTCAACATCCAGATTTGTTTTTGCTTTAATCTCTCGTTCAATAGAACCGTGAGAAGTTTCACAGCCTTGGATAATTCCACCAGGAAGTTCCCAAAGCCCTGCAAAATTTTTAGATTGTGGTCGTGTCCCCATTAAAATACGACCCTCATCGTCAATTACGATTCCTCGTACGACTCGTTTTCTTTCAACATCTGCCATAAGCCGATATCTCCATAGTAAATAGTAACAGTAGTAAGTGCCTAATCATTATATGTATTTTTTACCATTATTCAAGAAAAAAAGAGCTGCAATTAAGCAGCCCCTTTAATATTAATATCGTATCGTTAATAAATACCATCATCAAACTTAATATTATGCAATAAGTATTCGGGCATTGTTTTATTTGTAAACCAAGACAATTCCTCTAATACATTAGCATCATTTAAGTTTAAATCAGATAGTTTTTCTGGTAGAACCCAAAAGAAGTGAACATTGCAACGTACATCTTCTGTTCTATCAATTTCAGTCTTAATATGACTATAAGAGAAAACCTCAAGATTAAGTTTATCTTTTAGTCCTCTAATAAGTGCCTCGCCAGCACTTTCACCTTTAGCGATACGACAACCTGGCAAATCCCACATTCCTGAAAACTTTTGAATGTCGCCTCTTTTACCTAGTAGTAGAAACTTCTTATCGTCGCTATATATAAATGCTCGTACAACTTCAACAACTTGCTCCATGTTCCAGTCCTTAAAGTTTTTATTATGTAAGGCTATTATAATGCTTTTAGGTTTTTATTCAATAAAAAAAAGCAGAGGATTAAACCTCTGCCTTTATTTTGCCTATATATTTAATTTAAGCTATAAGCTTACCTTCATCAAATATAATATCGTAAAATGTATCTTGTGGCATTTGGCTTTTACTAAACCAATGCCAGCTTTCAATTTTTTTACAAACCTTAGGGTCGAATGACTCAAAATCATTTACATTAATTGCAAATAAATGAGTTTTTACATCAATACCGTTTACTGTTTGATTATCTAGTATTGTTCGTATAGAACTAGACGACTTCACATACAAGCCTAACTGAAGACGTATACCACACATAATTTCATGAAGAACATCCTCATCTTCATTAATTTTACAACCTGGTAAATCCCACTGATCTTCAAAAATCTTTGCTGTTGCGCTTTTGCCCAAAAGAAGCTCTTGTTTATCATTATATATAAAAACTTTTATAAAGTTTTCCACTTCCATGTATGCACCTCAAAAGTTTATCAAAGTTTGGCTATTATATGTATAAAGTTATAATATTTCAACTATTAAATAAAAAAATATTTAAATAAAAAAAGAGCCTCTTACGAGACTCTCTTTTAACTTTAATAGCAATAAAGCTGAATTATGCGATTTCCTTGCCGCTTGCTTTCGCTACACGAACTTTTTTATCTGCTTCAACTTTAAAACCAACTCTTGTTGCTTTACCTGTTTCAGGATCTGCTAGCATAACGTTTGACACGTGGATTGAAGCTTCCTTCTCAACCATGCCTGCTTCTGCTAATGGAGTTGCTTTTTGGTGTTTTTTAACCATGTTAGCGCCTTCAACGATTACTCTTTCGCCTTTAACGTCTACAGATTTAACTACACCTGTTTTGCCTTTATCTTTACCTGCGATAACTACTACGTTATCACCTGTTTTGATCTTTGCTGCCATATTATAGTACCTCCGGTGCTAATGAAACGATTTTCATGAATGATTTAGCACGTAGTTCTCTAGCTACAGGGCCAAAGATACGTGTACCAACTGGTTCGTTTCTTTTATCGATGATTACAGCTGCGTTGTTATCAAAACGGATAGCAGTACCATCGTTTCTCATAACTTCTTTAGATTGACGAACTACTACAGCTCTAACTACATCACCTTTTTTCACTTTACCGTTAGGTAGAGCTTCTTTTACTGATGCAACGATAATATCGCCAACTCTAGCGTATCTTCTTTTAGAACCGCCTAGAACTTTAATACAAAGAATGTTCTTTGCACCTGAGTTATCAGCAACATCTAGTCTTGTTTCTGTTTGGATCATTTAATTAATTCTCCTACCTTAAGCTTGCTCTGTTTCTGAAGTTAGAACAGTCCAGCGTTTTAGTTTTGAATAAGGCTTTGACTCAATGATTTTAACAGTGTCACCAATTTTAAATTGGTTTTCTGCATCATGAGCGTGATACTTCTTAGACTTCTTGATAATTTTACCGTATAGAGGGTGCTTAACAGCTCTCTCTACAGATACAACTACAGTCATATCGTTTTTATCACTAACCACTTTACCTTCTAGAATTCTTTTAGGCATTACTGGTTACCTCCTTTATTCATTCTTGCTGACATTTCAGTCTTAACCTGTGCGATTGCTTTTCTTACTTCAGCAATACGGTGAGGTTTTTCTAACTGACCAGCAGCTTTCTGAAATTTCAGATTTAATTGCTCTTTGTAAAGAGTTTCTAGTTGTTCAACTAGTTTCTCTGCTGATAGAGAGCGGATTTCTTCCATTTTCATCTTCTTCATTCCTTATTTAGCATGACGCTGTACAAAGCGAGTAGCCATAGGTAGCTTCATAGCACCTAGTCTAAATGCTTCACGTGCAACTTCTTCAGATACACCAGCTACTTCATACATTACACGGCCAGGTTTCACTTTAGCTGCCCAGAACTCAA
>CEUY01133145.1_pt1 | contig 10594 bp, 8 predicted proteins | sample 361481 | NCBI WGS metagenome assembly CEUY01 (sample SAMEA2622737, study PRJEB7988) | marine metagenome | isolation source: saline water (ENVO:00002010), including
GTTTCAGTTCATCATGAGGTATGTGGTCACAGTGATGATGACTGGGATCTTGTGATTCAGACCAACCTCAATGGTCCCTTCAAGATGATCCGGGCGTGTCTGCCGAGCATGTTGGCAAGCGGTTGGGGACGCATCGTGAATATTGCCTCGACGGCTGCAAATACTGCTGTCGCGACCCATGCCGCCTACTGTGCATCAAAGGCAGGTTTGCTGGGACTCACCCGGGCCGTGGCTTTGGAGGGAGCAGGCCGAGGCGTGACCTGTACTTCTGTCAGTCCGACCTGGGTCGAAACCGATATGCTTCGGAATAGTATTGAACTTATGGCCAATCGATCGGGCCAAAGCCTTGAGGTACAAAGGCAAGAAATTGCTGCCTCAAATCCGCAGAACCGTCTGGTGCAGCCGCAGGAAATTGCGGAACTGGCCTCCTTTATGTGCTCAGATTTATCACCCGCGTTGACGATGGAAGATGTGCAGGTTAACGCAGGAGCACATTGGTGATCAGGTCAAAACCAGACTACTCACCATCTCCCTTCCGATTGTTGGTAACGGTCCTGAATCAACCAGATAAGGATTCCGGTAGCGGCAATTATTTGCCGATACTGGGCAGGTTCAGCCCATGGGTTCGGGCACAGTCGATAGCGTCTTCGTAGCCCGCGTCGGCGTGGCGCATCACGCCGGTGGCGGGGTCATTCCAAAGCACCCGGGCGAGTTTCTGGTCGGCAGAGTCCGAGCCGTCGGCCAGGATAACGAGACCGGCATGTTGGGAGAAGCCAATACCGACACCCCCGCCGTGATGAAACGAGACCCAGGTCGCGCCCGAGGCCGTATTCAGCAAGGCGTTCAGTAGCGGCCAGTCGGACACAGCATCGGATCCATCTTTCATCTGCTCAGTCTCGCGGTTGGGGCTCGCCACCGAGCCGCTGTCGAGATGATCCCGTCCGATGACCACAGGGGCGCTGAGCTCACCGCTTGCGACCATCTGGTTGAACGCTCTGCCTATCCGGTCCCGGTCACCGAGGCCTAACCAGCAGATCCGACTGGGCATCCCCTGGAAGGATATTCTTTTCTGGGCCATGTCCAGCCACTGATGCAATTGCGGATTGTCGGGAATCAGCTCTTTGACCTTGGCATCGGTGCGGTAGATGTCCTCAGGATCTCCCGACAGTGCGGCCCAGCGAAAAGGACCAATCCCTCGGCAGAAGAGGGGCCGAACGTAGGCAGGGACAAAGCCGGGATAGTCGAAGGCATTGGCGATACCGGCTTCCTGCGCCATCTGGCGGATGTTGTTGCCATAGTCCACCACCGGTATGCCCCGGTCCCAAAAGTTAAGCATGGCTTGTACCTGAACCGCCATGGAGGCTTTCGCGGCATCTGCAACCGATTTGGGATCAGTGCGTCGGCGCTCCGCCCATTCTTCCATTGACCAGCCAGCGGGCAGATAACCGTTCTGCGGATCGTGCGCCGAGGTCTGATCCGTGACGGCATCGGGTTTATAGCGCGGATCCGATTTGGAGCGCTCGACCAGGTCAGGATAGATCTCGGCAGCGTTTCCTAACAGTCCAACCGATATGGGCCTGCCTTCACCATGGGCTGTTTCAACGAGATGTAACGCGTCGTCGATGTTGTCGGCCCATGCATCCAGATATCGGGTCTTGAGCCGGAACTCGATGGATTGACGATTGCATTCAACCGCAATCATTGAGTAACCGCTCATGGTGGCGGCAAGCGGCTGGGCGCCTCCCATGCCGCCGAGCCCGGCGGTAAGAATCCATCGGCCTTTGGGCGAGCCCCCGAAGTGTTGGCGCGACATTTCGGCAAACGTTTCAAAGGTGCCCTGAACGATTCCCTGCGAGCCGATATAGATCCAGGAGCCGGCCGTCATTTGCCCATACATCATGAGACCGCGCTGATCGAGCTCTGAGAAATGCTCGAGCGTCGCCCAATGGGGCACGAGGTTGGAGTTGGCGATCAGGACTCGCGGTGCCTGCTCATGGGTTTCAAAAACCCCAACGGGTTTACCAGATTGAACAAGCAGTGTCTGGTGGGTTTCCAGTGTTTTGAGAGACGCTACGATCCGGTCGAAACTGTCCCAGTCTCGGGCCGCCCGTCCGACTCCGCCATAGACAACCAATTCTGCCGGATTTTCGGCGACGGCAGGATCGAGGTTATTCATCAGCATTCGCATGGGTGCTTCAGTGCTCCAGTGTTTGCACTGCAGTTCTGGCCCTTTGGGCGCCTGGATATGTCGTTCAGGTGCGTATCGGTTTTGTGTCATTTTGGTCTGCCAAGATGGGGTCGAAATCGGTAATGCGGGTTAGTGCGGATGGGACTGCCGTCAACTGCCGTAACGGGCTACCAGTTGCTGGACGTTTTCGGCGACCTGGGCCCGGTGATAGCGCTCAAAGTGGTCCCAGGTGACGAGACTGGTTGAGTCGTCCACCCGGTCCAGAAAGAGTTTGCCAAGCAGATGATCCACCTCATGCTGATAGGTGGCAGCGGTCATCCCCTTGACGCGGTCATCTATCGGATTGCCGTGCCGGTCGAGAGCACTGACGTCTATTTCGCAGTGGCGTTGCACTTTTCCACGCAGGTTGGGGACGCTGAGGCAGCCCTCATAGTTCTCGAACATGTCATCACCTACCGGCGTCAGTACGGGATTCACCAGAACCGTAAGGGGAATATTCGGACGATAGGGGTAGCGCGGGTTGTCGCGTACCTCGATCGCGCAGATTCGAAGCGATTGGTACACCTGATTGGCAGCAAGGCCTGCTCCATTGGCTGCGCGCATGGTCGCGATCAGATCATCAATGAATTGCTGCATCTCAGCACTTTGGAGCGCCTCGGCGCTGAGTTCTGCTGTGGGTTCGCGCAGGACCGGGTGGCCGACCTGGGCAATGCTGAGGATTCGATTCATAGGACTCTCAACGTTACTCGCGTTAATCCTTCAATGTATCTGTGTATCCGTATCCAGCGGTTGCTCGGGCAGAAGCTTTGCCAACTGGCCTTGATTGATGATTGAGGCCGCTTTTTCTATATCGGGATAGAACACTCTGTCTTGGGCATATTCCGGCACGTGTGCACGGAGCAGTTCGTGCGCGGACTCCACATGAGTTGAAGAAGTCAAAGGCCGGCGCAGGGAGATCCCTTGAGAGGCGGCAAGATATTCGACGGCCAGGATCTGCAGAGTATTCTTGTTCATGTTGTGGAGTCGCCGCGCGGCAAAAGTAGCCATACTGACGTGATCCTCCTGGTTTGCCGATGTGGGAAGACTGTCCACGCTGGCGGGGTGGGCAAGGCTCTTGTTTTCGGATGCCAGAGCTGCGGCGGTGACATGGGCTATCATGAAGCCCGATTCCAGCCCCGCGTTTCGCGTCAGAAAGGGCGGCAGTTCACTGATACTGGAATCGACCAACATGGCGATCCGCCGCTCAGACAAACTGCCGGTCTCAGCGATCGCGAGAGCAATATTGTCGGCAACCAATGCCACGGGTTCCGCGTGGAAGTTTCCGCCTGACAGGACATCACCCGTTTTTGGACACAGAATCGGGTTATCGGAAACGGCGTTTGCTTCGCGTAAAAGAATCCGCGCGGTATGATCGAGCTGGTCGAGACAGGCACCCAACACCTGCGGCTGACAGCGAAGGCAGTAAGGATCCTGAACACGATCGCAGTCGGCATGCGACCGGTTGAGTTCGCTGTCGTTGAGCAATGTACGGTAGATGGTTGCCACGCGCGTCTGTCCCGATTGCCCTCGAGCCACGTGAATGCGAGCATCGAAAGGCACATAGCTGCCGAGTGCGGCATCTACTGAGATGGCTCCGATCACTATGGCGCTGGCGAGATTTTGTTCGGCGGAAAATAGACCGCCAATCGCGAGCGCCGCAGAAACCTGCGTGCCGTTTAGTAGTGCAAGTCCTTCCTTGGCCTCCAGGACAAGCGCATTTAATCCTATGGACTGCAATGCCTCTGCTGCCGAAATGCGTTTACCCTGGAAAAATACCTCTCCTTCTCCGATCAGCGCGAGAGACAAGTGGGCAAGCGGCGCGAGATCCCCTGAGGCGCCCACGGACCCTTTTTCCGGGATGAGGGGCAGGATGTCATGCGACACCATCGAAATGAAGTGCTCGATCACCTCCGGACGGACACCAGAATATCCCCGCGCGAGGCTCAAGAGTTTCAGGACCATGATCAGTCGGGTGATCTCGAGACCAAGTGGCTGGCCCACGCCGACAGCATGGGAGCGGATCAGGTTATGTTGCAGCGTGGACAGATCGGCATTATCCACCTGGGTCTTCGCGAGTTTGCCAAAGCCGGTGTTGATGCCATAGGCCGGCGCGCCCCGCTGCACAACCGCCTTAAGCGAGTCGTGACTGTGACGAACCTGCTGCCAGGCGTCTTCAGGAAGCGATACCTCAACAGGCTCGGCCCCAATCTGCCGGAGTTGATCCAGCGTCAGCTGACCCGGAATCAAATTAACTGTTTGCACGATAGTCGGCTCTCTGATTGATATTATGGAAAGCGGATCGGTTAGCTCAGGTCGAGAGCGTTCACCATTTCCCGGTATGCGCGCGATGCGCTCTCCATCGAAGGATGGACGCCATCATGAACAACATGCCTTCCCCCGGCAACCACGTTTTGCACAGGGTTATCGGGCCCTGAAAAAATCCAGGTATCGAGAATCTGATCCGGTGAGCGCCCGGCGAACTCGACGTGATCTGATCCGATTTCAACAAGATCTCCCCGAGCGCCGGGCTGCAGGCCGGCGAGACGATCACCCCCAGCGCGGTTCCCCCCGATCGTTGCGGCGGTGGTTAATGCCCGGCCATTACTGCCGGCTTCGTCCGGCACCAGCACCGTTCGGCGCTGGAGACTAAATCGTTGACTGTATTCAAGCAGGCGAAGCTCCTCTGCCGGGGATGTACAGACCTGACTATCCGAGCCCACGCCCAGAAACCCATTGTTGGCCATCAATTGCGCTGCAGGAAAAATACCATCGCCGAGATTGGCTTCCGTAGTCGGGCAGAGCCCGACGATCGCTCCGCTTTGCGCAAGCAGTTTTTGCTCGTGAGGGTCGACATGGGTGGCATGGATAAGGCACCAACTATCGGTAACGTCACATTGGTCATACAGCCAGGCCACGGGTCTTGCTCCGTTTATTTCAATGCAGTCATTTACTTCACGCATCTGCTCAGCAATATGGATGTGGATCGGGGCTCCTTCGAGCAGTGGTCCCGCCGCCTCGATAGTTGACGACATTACTGTAGGGGCCACAGCGCGAAGGGAGTGAGCCGCGAAACCAAGAGATCTGTCTGGATTCTGTGCGCAAAGCGAATGACAACTCTCGAGCAGCGCCAGATAGTGCTCTGGGCTGTTGAAGAATCGATGCTGGGAGTCTTGTACGGGTTCATCGTTGAAGCCACCGCGGCAGTACAGCACCGGCAAAAGCGTGATAGCAATCCCGGCTTCGGAGGCAGCCTCCAGAAGTTGCGCCGACATCTCACTACGGTCGTCATAGGGTGTGCCATCTGGTTGATGATGCAGGTAGTGAAATTCGGCAACGGAGGTATACCCTTTTTGCAGCATGTCGATATACAGATATCGGGCAATCGTCTGTAGTTGACCCGGATCAAGCCGCGCGTTCGCGCGATACATGAGTTCACGCCAGCCCCAGAAATCATCCTGACCTGCAATTCGATGCTCTGTCAGCCCCGTAATGACTTTCTGATGCGCGTGGGAATGCAAATTGGGTATTCCCGCAATAACCGTACCCTTAAGGCTCAGATCAACATCTGACTTGCTGTCTTCCCGGAGACTTTGTATCCGCCCCGATGGATCGAACTCGATAACGCAGTTATTTTTCCAACCTGAGACGGTCAGAGCGGTTGCACAACGCACAGAGTTGAGTCGAGAGCCTGAAGTACGCATGATTTCCTGTTTGCTTGTTTTGTTTCGGCGCCTATACTGGTGCGCCGTGATGACGTGCGGATGGCAAAGTGAGGGCTGTGCCTGCGTATCCGCGTCTACGCTTGCATAATCCTACTGGGAGAATAAATGACACCGGTCACTCAGACAATAAGTCCGGCGGCGGATCCCTCGGCTGCGGCTGATGGCATGACTGACAAGGCGGTACGGATAAGACCGATTACCCCAGTGTTCGGAGCGTTTATTGACAATCTCCCGTGGACAGTGAAATCGGGCGAGCCGGACCCCGCATTGATTCGAATCATCAAAGAAGCGTTCGATAAATATCTTCTGCTGGTGTTTGAGCCCCAGGAAGCTTCAGCGCAGGCATTGCGGAGTTTTGTTCGCCAGTTCGGACCCCTCTTTGTGCATCACGCCGACGATGGCGTGATTCCGGTCGATGAAGCTCCGGAAGTGCTGCAGATGCTGAAAGAGCCAGAAGGCGATCGGCTCTTCGGTGGGGTCTGTTGGCATGCTGATGTCACGTTTCGAAAGCCCGCCGGCTATCTGTCTGCGCTGCACGCAAAGCAACTTCCGCCTGTTGGGGGTGATACGCTCTTTGCCAGTACGGTGGCCGCCTTCTCCGCACTGAGTTCCGGTATGCAGCAGCTTCTGCGAAAACTTGAGGCCGTGCATAGTTATTCCGGCCCCGATGCGCCGGATCATCCATCAGAAACAGCAGTGCATCCGGTAGTGCGGCGTCATCCTGAGACAGGTGAGGAGGGCATCTATCTCAATCGCATGTTCGCCACACGCTTTGTCGGGATGACAAAAGAAGAAAGTGAGCCGCTGTTGAAGTTCCTGGATGAACACATGACCCGCTGTGAATTTACTGCCCGGATCTCCTGGACTGAGGGTCAGTTGGTGATGTGGGATAACCGGTTTACGCTTCACTACCCCATTAATGATTTCGCGGGTCATCGACGGCTGCTGTACCGCTGTACTGCGATGGAGCGCTAAGTCTCTGGATTACGTGCAAACAAAATACCAAGAAATCACAATTAAAGACGGAAAAGATGAGCCCAAATCTGATCTCCGATGACCTGATTGAGGTTTTCGAAGCCGACGGGGTTGTGGTGCTTCGGGATGTATTCACGCCCTGGGTAGCGGGCGTGCAGCAGGCCATCGAAGAGAATAAGCGTAACCCGAGTTGGCGGGAGCGCACCTATCGGCCCGAAGAAGGTGAGGGCTGCGAATTTTTTCAGGATTACTGCGTTTGGGCAGATTTTTCCGGCTATCGCGCGTTGGTGGTTGAGTCGCCGATGGCAGAGATCGCGGCGCAACTGATGCGCTCGGATACCGCACGCATCTTCCACGATCATGTCCTGGTCAAGGAGCCCGGTAACTCGGTTAAGACACCCTGGCACCATGACCAACCCTATTACATCGTTGATGGCACCCAGTCGGTGAGTTTTTGGGTTCCGGTGGACCCAGTTCCTGCTGACCGCACCGTCGAGTACGTGGTGGGTTCACATAGGTGGGGAGTCGACTTCAAGCCAACCCGATTTGATGGCACGGATCTGTATTCGGCGGATCAAGCCGAGTCAGTACCGGACGTTGAAACGGATCGCGACAGCTTAGACATACGTCGTTGGGCAACGGAGCCAGGCGACGCGATAGCATTCAACTTCAGAACGCTGCATGGTGCTGCCGCAAATCACTCAAGTCAGCGCCGCCGGGTAACCTCAATCCGGTGGGTAGGAGATGATGCCCGGTTTGTTCAAAGACCGGGCAAGACTTCGCCTTTTTTTCCCGGCCTGACCTATGAACACGGGGCACCGTTCGGCGGAGATCAGTTCCCCGTTATTTTCCCAAGAAGTCAAAGCCTGCAGTAGGTGACTGCGACACACTTCGTTTGATTCTGGAGTTCCCATGGAACATCTCACGCTGCACTATTTGAATGCCCGTGACATCGAAGCACTGGCGATGACGGCTGACGAAATCATTCAAGCTCAGGAAGATTCCCTCGCAGCGCAGGGTCGGGGAGAAACGGTTATCGAACCCCGCATGCACCTGCGGCCAGACCCGGCCTTTCGTGGGCATTTCAACGTGCTGCGCGGCTATATCGCACCGATCGGTATTGCAGGAATAAAGGTGGTTGGTGATTTCATCGACAACTACAAACTCGGCTACCCATCAGAGTTTGGTATGCTGACTCTGATGGATGCCCGCACCGGTGTACCTCGAGCCGTTATTGATGCGACTGCGATCACCGACATGCGTACCGGCGCTATGACCGCCGTGGGAGCAAAATATCTCGCGCCTTTAGAGCCAAAGGTGCTTGGTCATATCGGGGCACGCGGCAGTTCCTTCTGGAACGTCAAACTCCTTGATCATCTTTTCGATTTCGAGGAAATTCGCGTTCATTCCCGGCGTCCTGAGAGTCGGGACAGTTTCGGTCAACGTTTGTCAGACGAACTCGGCAAGTCCGTCACTGTGACAGATGATTGGCAAAGTTGTCTCGAGGGTGCCGACGTCATGATCGAGGCTTCGCGGCTTGAAGCACCCGAGCCGCTGTTTCGTACGGAATGGGTTCGGCCGGGAGCGCTGGTGATCCCCTACGGCACCCAGAGCACCGTCGAGGACAATTTCACGGACGTCATGGACAAGATTGTGGTGGACCATTGGGAGCAATGCCTGATCGGACCCTTTGGCTGTCTGCGCCGTCACGTTGATGGAGGAAAGGTAACGCGCGAAACGATCCATGGCGAGATTGGATCCATCTGCGCAGGGGAGCTGGCCGGTCGTGAAAATGATAGCGAGACCATCCTGTTCTGGCATCGTGGGTTGTCCACGTCAGATATTGCCTTGGGTTGGGCCATGCTGGAAAAGGCCAAGCATCTTGATATCGGTACGGTACTGGATTACACATGATTACGCTTAAGGCGCCAGAAGACCTTAATTGGGAGGTCATCACGGCGGTGGCGTACGAAGGGGTCCGACTCGATATTGCCCCTGAACTGCTCGCCAGCGTAGAGCGGGGGCGCGAGATATTCAATGAACTGATCGATGCGGGGGCGCCCTGTTACGGCGTCACAACCGGTCTCGGCAGGTTGAGCACCACTGATCTTTCTAAAGAAGCGCGTGATGCGATCTCCCGCAACATCCTGCTCGCCCGGGCAGCGGCGTTTGGGGAGCCACTGCCCCGGCCGGTGGTGCGCGCAATGATGATGGTTCGGTTGGCAAACTTTCTTTCAGGCCAGGATGGGGTCAGCGCCGGACTGTGTCAATTTATTGCCGCGCGACTGAATGACGACTTCGATCCCTTTGTGCCCGCGCTTGGGCATGGATTCGCTGCCGACGGAACACCCAATGCTCACTGTTTCCAGACGCTGATTGGAGAGGGAAGGGTGCTCGACCCAGATGGCGAACCTGTTGCCGCAGCGGTGGCTTTGGCGGCACGCGGGGCGGCTCCGTATTCGCCCGGGTCAAAAGAAGGTCTGGCGCTGATCAACGGGATTACGGCTCTGCCGGCGTATGCGATCTATGCCCATCGGCAGGTCAGTGCCCTGCAGGAATTCGCGACGCTGGCGGCGGCCGTCTCCCTCGAAGCACTGGCTGCCCCCAAGGATGCAGTTCACCCTGCTCTCGCCCGATCAAACGGAGCCGGAGTGGGAAAGGTGATTGAGCGTCTTAACCAACTGCTTAAGGACAGTAGGGTAACGCCGTACAAACTGCAGGCCGCGATCTCTCTGCGGATCATTCCTCAGGTACACGGCGCCCATTTGGATGCACTCGATCAGGTCAGGTCCGGAATCGAGCAGACGCTCAGAACCTTCTCAGGGAATCCCATGCTGGTGGAAGACGATGGCGATGGGCAGGCAAGATTGCTGTCGGTGGGAAGTTTCCATAACCAATTACTGGTCAACTTGATCGAATACCTCGCGATCGCCACATCGCACGTGGTGTGTCTCAGTGAGCGACGTTTGCACCGAATGATGGATGAAAACCAAACGGGCCTTAACCCTCAACTGGCTCCCCGACCAGGATTGGACGCCGGGATGGTGGTGGCCCACAAAGCCTGTATCGATCTTGTGGCGCGTGTCCGTATGGCGGCGCAGCCTCTTTCCTTGATGACGTCCGAGACTTCGGGGGGGCAGGAGGACTATATGTCGATGGCCTTGCCCGTAATTCAACGCCTGCTGGAGATTGTGCGGTACGGGACCGCGATACTGTCTTACGAGGCAATGGCAGGCTGCATTGCTCTGGATCAGCGGAAGGCCCATTATGGAGAGGGGGTGACCCGCTTTCATGACCTGGTGCGAGAGCAGATCGCCCCTTTGGACCAGGATCGGTCTCCCGGCCGGGACTTTGAGGTCATGCATGAACTTGTGCTGCGCGAGTTCTTTCCGGATTTAATCTGAGGTAACTGCACGTGAAACTTTGGGAAAACGCCAAAATGGTCCCCATGGCAGATGCCCTCCCCGGGACGGAGGTCATTGATGACGGGGCGTTGCTGACAGAGGGGGAGAGCATTCTCGCAGTCGGCAGAAGGGAAGAGGTCTTTTCCCATGCCGCGCTTTCGGAAAAAGGCGGGCATTGGGACAAGCAAGTGGAGGAGGTCGTCGATTGCGGCGGCGGCCTGCTATTGCCGGGTCTGATCGACTGCCATACCCACCTGGTCTACGGG
>CEUY01488189.1_pt1 | contig 10577 bp, 10 predicted proteins | sample 361481 | NCBI WGS metagenome assembly CEUY01 (sample SAMEA2622737, study PRJEB7988) | marine metagenome | isolation source: saline water (ENVO:00002010), including
TTAAATGGGAAAACATCGATAGCTACATCAAACTATTCTGAACTTAAATTAAACTCTGGCATTAACTTTTTAGAGGTGTACACAGACAAAGAATGCCAAGGGGTTTATACGGAAGAAATTTTTGTTAGTGAACAAGTTCAGTATTATCCTAATCCAACAACTGGGCCTCTTCAAATATTTGTTTCAGGAGAGGATACTAAAGCTAATATAAGTATTAATGGAATTAATGGATATTGTTACTATGATCAAATAATGTCCGTTACTAATTCTAGAAAAATTGAACTCGATTTGTCTTCATACAATAATGGAATTTATATTATTCAAATAGAGGGTGAAACAGTGAGCAAATCATTTAAAATCATCAAAAAATAAGAATTAATTTTCAAGTATTAAAACTGCTTTAGCATAGATCTTAAAACAGGTTCGTAGGCATCAGCATATCGAACCATTCCTAGATCATTGGGATGGGAACCATCAGTAGCCCCCTCTCCATCATCACCCAATAAATAATCCCCATCTAAATAATAAAGATATCCTACCCCTGAATCAGTCAATTCCGCATATGCCTTTTTGAGTGCTGTTCTACTTTTATGATGATGAATTTTTATTGAAGGGAAAAACGGAGTGTTGGTAAAGCTTCTGTCTTCAACCAAAAGTATAGGTGTTTTGTTGTGCGCTTCCCTAAGCTTTTTAACCAATGGGATTGTTCGCTCTGAAACAGTAGTTTCATTCATATTTGGAAGGCAATCAATTACAAATGCGCAGGGATCTAACTCTGTCAGTAGAGATGCAACTTCAGGCTCCATGCGTCCATTTCCTGAAAAGCCAAGGTTGATAATTGGTCGTCTCAGTCTTCTGCCCAAAATAGCAGGAAATGCCAATCCCGGTCTTGAAGCACAGGCGCCATGCATGATTGAAGTTCCGTAAAAAAGTATTGGTTTTTCCTTTCGAGGAACCAATGGTTTAAAAAAATCACCTTTTGTGATACCAACTTCCATATCGTCAACTCCATTGTACAATGGTAAATACATTGTATAGCGTCGAGAACCTGGCGCTAAATCTTTTGCTATTGACGTATCGATTTTTTGTTTTTCAGGTTTTACAACAGACACCCAACGGTCAATACCTTTACCATCATCACCATATAAATCTATACCACTCACCCCAGTTGCAGGCATATGGGACATCGAAAGCCTTTCAAGATGTAATTTATAGCGAACATATATATTGGGTGAGTCAGTAACAAACCGTAAACACATACCAGCGGAATGTCTAGACAGGTTCCACACTGGATTACGAACAAAACCTTCTGCCTTTGAGGGTAAACGATCAAAATATCTTTTGGTGTCTTTCCATCCTTTTCCTTCTACTCCTATGTCTTTAACATTATACCAATCAATTTCTTCTTTGAATATTGAAGTGTTTTGAGAGAATAAACTTGGGGAAAGACCTAAAGTGATTACTCCCCCCAACAGTTGAGAAGTAAATCTACGACGACTATAGTAATTGTTTTTCATTGAATTGATTGTTATTTAACTCAATATATGAATTTATATTATTCAAATAGAGGATGAAAGAGTAAGCAAATCATTTAAAATGATCAAAAAATAACAATTCCCTTTACTTTTATCTATCCAGCATTTGTTTAAATGCTTTTGAAATAAAATCTTGAATATCAGAAGCAGTCATCGATATTTCTCCTAAATAATCTCTAGCAAAATCTCCTGACATTCCATGAATGAAAACTCCTAATTTTGAAGATGTTTCAGGGCTATACCCTTGAGCTAATAAACTTCCTATAATTCCAGTTAGTATATCTCCACTTCCGGCAGTAGCCATACCAGGATTTCCAGTGCTATTAAAAAATATTCTTCCATCTGGAAGAGCTATTGAAGTATTGGCTCCTTTTAAAACACATATTAATTTATATTTTTTTGAAAAATCTCTAAGTATTTGAAGTTTCTCAATATCTGATTTCCATTTACCAACTATTCTTTCAAATTCTTTTGGATGAGGGGTTAAAATGGAATTATTTGGGATTTCATCTAAAAGCTTTTTTTCACCACTTATTATATTTAATGCATCTGCATCTATTACCAAAGGTTTCTTTACCTTTTTCAAAAGTGAAATAAAAAATTCTTTGGTTTTAGAATTCTTTCCAATTCCTGGACCTATTCCTATGCAATCATAATTTAAATCATAACTGCCTTTCAAATAGTTTTCACCATCATTTTCTTCTAAAGTAGCTTCACTAACACTTGTTTGAAGAATATGCTCTCCGCATTTAGGAGATAAAACACTTAATAGTCCAACTCCCGATTTCAAAGCTCCTTGCGAGGCAAGTATTGCAGCTCCCATCATTCCTTTAGAGCCCGATACTAATAATAGATGCCCAAAACTTCCTTTATGATCAAATTTTTTTCTTTGTTTTAATTTTTTTTCTAAATATCCTTTAGTGATATAATAGTATGGTGAAATTAATGCTTTAATAAAGTCTTTATTTAATCCTATATCAAGGACATGGAATTTGTTAATTCGTTGATTATTCTCAGGCAAAACAAATGATAGTTTAGGTGATTCAAAACACAAAATGTGATTTGAATTAATTATCCCCTCATTGTCATTTAAAAAATTATCTTCTGAGAATAACCCCGAAGGAATATCAATTGATATAACACCAACTCCAATTTCATTTATTTTTGAAATTACATCTTTTATTAGACCAGTAGATTTTCTGTTTACTCCTGTCCCCAATATTGAGTCTATAATAATTGTCTTAGAGCTTTTTGGGATTTCTGGGAAATCTTTGATCTTTTTTATTGATTTAGATGAAAAACCAAGTCTTTTTTTATTTATAATATAATCTTCTGAAAAGCTATTACCTAATTCCAGTTCATAGCATTTGCATTTATAGTCTAATGAGTTAAGCATTCTAGATATTGCAAGACCATCACCACCATTATTTCCAGTTCCACAAAAAACATAAAAAATTACAGATTTATCATATCTGTCAGTTATCCATTTGAAGCATCGATCTGCTGCTCTTTCCATTAAATCAATTGATTTAATGGGTTCATTTACAATAGTATAATTATCTGCTTTTCTAATTTGAGAAACAGATAAAATTTTTAGAGGATAATCCAATTTTAAGATTATTTATAATGTTTTATTTACAAAATCTGTTCCTTCATTTAGAGCATCTTTTATTACCTCTTTGTAAACCTTAATCCATTCTTTAGAAGCATAATCTTTACTAGCCTCATTATATTCTTTAACTGAACTTTCAATTGCATCATATTCAAGATTAATATGTTTATTTATAAGCTCAATTAAATCTTTAATAAACTGTTGTTTTCGTGTGTTATAATATTCTGTAGAACTCATAAAATAAATATATAAAAAAGTAATTATAAAAACAGGCGATTTAATTTAGTTAAATTTGATTTATGGATGAAGATTCAATAATATTTATGGTTGTGATGTTTTGTTGTGTGATATATTTTATAATTGGATATACAATCAATGAAAGAAATGCCAAGTATCTTCTAGCAGGATATAACACCATGTCTAAAGAACAAAGAGAAGCTTTTGATTTAAAAAATTATCTTATTTTTTTTAAAAGGTTTTTTTATAATCTTGCTATATACTCAGGTATAATTTTTATTATACTTTTTGTATTATATGATGCATTAAGTTCAATCCTTATTTGGGCTGTTATAACTTCATTATCCCTTTTTTATATGGTTTACAAAGGCGCTAAATTTAAAAAGTAAATTATTTAGTTTTCAGTAAAACTAAATAAGAGTTTTAAGCCAAGTCAAAGCCATAAGGTGAGCGCCTGGCATTGCTGCATGAACACCATCATATAGCCAATATTCAGCAGGAGCATGCTTTACAGCCTCATCAAAAACTTCCTGAAAAGGAACCCAAAAAGCATTAAACTCATCAGCTATTTTCTTTGCACTTAACTGGTACTCTTTAAATGGTTCCACAAAAGAATCATCGACCACTGAAGTGTCGGGTAATATGAATGGTTGACAAATTACTATTTTTATATTAGGGATTGCCTTTATTGTCCTTTTAATCAATTTCCTATAATCATTTTCATATACTTCAACACTACCATCATACAACCCATCTTTTTTGTGCCAATAGTCATTAACTCCAATAAGAATACTCAAAATATTTGGTTTTAATTCTAAACAATCTTTTTCCCATCTGTTAGAGAGCTCAAAAACTTTATTTCCACTAATTCCTCTATTAAACAATTTTAAGTTTTTATCAGGGTGCGTATATAACAAATTTGAAGCTGTCAATAAAGCATATCCATTTCCAAAAGAATTTGAATTATTAGAAAGTTCCAATTCTTTTTCTCTTCCAGCATCTGTTATGGAATCTCCTTGAAATAATATTATGTCATTAGAAGAAATTACACTCTTCTTTTTTCCCTTTTTTTCTTCAACACATGAAGAAACAATTGATCCAATCATTGAAGAAAGACCTATTGAACCAATAGAACTTGACAAAAATTTTCTTCTAGTAAAACCCATAAAAAATACTATTGTATAATGTTCTTAGCTAATATAAAAAATCAATTCAATTATATCTTTATACTCATTATATTTTACTATTATTACATAGTGTTTATGAAAATATGATTTTTTTGTTTAAATATATCAATAGGCTTATAGGGTTAATTACCATAGTGTTTTTATTTTTTTCTTGTTCTAATAATTCTGTTTTTATTGAAAATGGATATTGTATAGAAAACATTAATGTTATTGATTCAGAAAAAGGTCTTCAGGAAAACATGACAATTATTGTTTCAGAAGATAAAATAATTAGAGTTGAAAAAAGCTCAGAAATTCAATTATCTAATAAGAACAAAATTATTGATGGAAAAAATAAATTTATTATCCCAGGTCTATGGGATTCACATGTACACTTTGCTTTCGAGGAAAATCTAGCAAGTTCAATGTTTAATTTATTTATAGCTTATGGTGTTACTAGTGTTAGGGATACTGGTGGAGAATTTGATTTTGTAAATCATTGGAAAAATATTTCAAATAATAATCCTAATATTTATCCAAGGGTAAAAATTGCAGGCCCTTTAATTGATGGCAAGTATAATGTTTATGATGGTAATAGTGTGTTTTTTCCCCCTTTGTCTATTAAAACTACTACTGTTAGTGAAACAGAAAAAAGGGTAAAAGAATTAATTGATAATGGGGTTGACTTTTTAAAAGCATATGAAATGCTTACTCCTGAACAATTTAAAAAAATAATAGAAATAGCTAAGGAACATGGATTAAAAGTAACTGGTCATATTCCCCTTAGCATGGATGCTATCTCAGTTTCAAATATCGGAATAAATAGTATAGAGCATCTACGAAATCTCGAAATGTCATCTACAGCTAATACTGAAGAATTGCTTAATATTAGAAGAATAGCTTTAGAGAATAAAGACAAAATTTTAGGTAGTACTTTAAGAAGAAATCTTCATAAATCTCAAAGAATAAGTTCAATAAATAAAATAGATAGTGTCCAACTCAAAAAAGTTTTTGAGATTTTAGCTAAGAATGAAACTTGGCAAATACCAACATTGATTTTATACAAAGGATGGGCGTATAAACTTTATGAGGATTCCGAATGGAAAAATACATTTGATTATTTACCATTAGAAATAAAAGAAAAGTGGAATTATCAAATCGCCTCAGCTCCAAAAACAGATAATACAGATCGTAAAATTTTTTCAAATTGGGGGAAATCTATGACTGGATTAATGAATAAATCAGGTATAAAATTTATGGCGGGCACAGATACTCCTATAGGGTTTCAAACACCTGGATATAGTCTCCATAAAGAATTAGAAATGTTAGTTGAAAGTGGCCTTACTAACTCAGAAGCTTTGGAGTCAGCAACCTCAAATCCTTCAAAATATTTCAATATGGATGACAAACTTGGTTATATAAAAGAGGGGCAAATAGCAGATTTAGTTATTTTAAATGACAATCCATTAAAAAACATTTCAAATACAAGAAAAATTCATGCAGTTATAAAAAATGGAAATTACATCAACAAGAAATCTATTGATTCTTTGTTAACTTCAATTAACTAATAATTCCTTTTCAATTTACTTTAAAGGACTTCAAATGTTTTGGTATAATAACTTTTGAATTAGGTGAAATCAGATTAGCAGTTTTAATAAAGGGCATGATTTTTTTCTCAACAGAAGAAGACTGGTCAAAATCATAGGGTAATCTAAAATTATCCCAGTGAGTTGGAATAATATATTTTGGGAAACCAGTAACCTGAATCAACCTTTCGTCATATTTGTACATGTTAAATCTAGAAAGATTAATCCCAGCAAGAAGAATATCAGGTTTTAAGCCCTCCAGCTCTCTTTCAATAAAATTCATTGAACCCATTGTTAAAACTTTGTGAGACTTAAATCGAATAAAATACATTAAAGAATTTCCTTCAATAAATTCTTTTATTTTCAATGGGGCTTTTATATCTCCTTCCTTATAAACTTTAGAGCTAAAATAATGTTTGTCTGCCAATGCTGAGTGAATCCCTGGTATAACTCTAACTGATAAGTTTTCAAACTGATAATCTTCTCCCCCTTTAACCGTGTAGAGATTTTCAGAATCAACTCCATAAGCTTTTAATATTGAAATTGTTGTTTCAGTTCCAATTACTTTAGCTCCAGTTTTTTTTGCTATGTAAGGCACATCCGATAGATGATCAAAATGAGAATGATGAATAAAAATATAATCAGCTTTTTTGATTATGTTATCAATCAACACTGTATCTGATTCATAGTAATCCTCTCTACTATAACTTTTTCTATTATCACTTTTACTAATTGAAGATGAAACATTGTTAGAATTAATGTCTAATTTAACTGAAGACTCTCCCAATTTTAATCTTGATAAATAAGGATCAATTAAAACAATTGTTTTATCATCGGAAATTTCCCATCCTGCTGCTCCAAAATATTTAAAATTTAAATCTCTGTTTTGATCCTGACCAAATAAATCATAATTAAATATCAGTAAAATAAAACAAAAAAGATACAAGCAAACTATATTCCTTCTATTCATTAGTTATTGAGTTTTATTAATATAATATACGTTTTTTTCATCAGAATTACTCTCTATTATATCTGGTCTTCCATCATTATTCAAGTCTGATATTTTAATGTCATAGGTATTGAATTTCTTTTCACTTAAAAGGATTCTTTCCCAAGATTGCCCATCTCCATTATTATAAAAAATAGTGTTTGGGCTTTTAAAATTTCCAACAACTATATCTATGTCACCATCTAAGTCTAAATCTCCAACATCTATTGAATATGATTTTCCTAAAGATTGATCAAATTGTACTTTTGAATTAAACTTATTTTTAGAGTCACCAAAATATATATAATTGGGTTCACTAATATTTGCACATATTATATCCAAAAACCCATCATTATTAATATCCGCTATTGAAATAGATCTTGTTATATCATTTCCTGTTCCAAACTTAATCCTTTGTTCAAATTTCAAATCTCCATCATTTAGATAAATAAAATTTTGTTGTCCGTCTCTATTTGCTAGAATTAAATCAATATCACTGTCTTTATCAATATCTATTGCTTCAACATCAATTGTTGAGTCTGTTTTTGTTCCAAACACAAAAGTTCTATCAAATTTTCCCCTGCCATCATTTAAACAAATTTCATTTTCACTTCTTCTATTTGTTATTAAAATATCTTGATCTCCGTCTAAGTCAATATCAATTACAAAAATATTTCGAGTTGGTGATTGATTTTTTCCAAAGGTGTTTAATTTTGCATAGTTTCCCGCTCCATCATTAATATATAAATTGTTTGGAGCTCTATCATTACCAACAGCAATATCTAAATCTCCATCATTATCAAAATCTGCTAACTCTGATGAATAACTAGTTGATTTTTCATTTCCCAAAAGCTTTGATACAGAAAAAATGCCTTTGCCATTGTTTAAAAAAATGCGATTTTGACCTGGCCAGTGTCTGCCATTAGCAACTACTATATCTTGGTCTCCATCATTATCTATATCTCCTACATCTAATGAGGCTGTTTTTTCTTTCAAATTACCCAACACTAATCTTTCGCTGGAGACAAAAACTGTTGATTGTCCATTAACATAAATTGAAAAACCAAATAAGATTATTAAATAAAATTTCATCTATTACAAACAATTAGCCTTTAATTATAATTGTTTTAAAATAATGTTTTTCCATCTAACCTTGATTCCACCTCCATCATGAATCTGAAGAACAATTGACCCATTAGCTGAACCAATTTTTTTATCGATTAATTCTATCATTTTAACTCCATTCAACCATGTAATTACAGAATCTCTATTTACTTTAATTTTCATATTATTCCACTCTCCCATTATTAAAGCTTTATCTTTTTCAATTTCAGGCTTTATTAGCCAGCCCCTACCATATGATTCATAAATTCCACCCGTTGCATTTCCAGGAGGAGCAACCTCAACTTGCCATCCAGATATAACTGTCCCGTCAACTGTGGATCTAAAAAAAACACCACTATTTCCATCTGCCTCTTGTTTAAAATCTAAACTTAATTCAAAGTCTTTATAATAATCAGAAGTTGATAGATATCCATATTCTTTGTCAGGACCACTTTCACAAACTAAATTCCCATCTTCTACATACCACTTTTCAGTTCCATGAACATTCCAGCCATCAATATTTTTAGAATTAAAAAGTTGTATTTCTTGACTTGATAAATTAATTGCAAAGAATAATTGTATAAATATAAAAAGCTCTTTATATCTCATCATTTTTTTATTAATACTTTGTAAGTAATATGCTTACAAAGGTTTCAATTCCTTCAAAATAGTTGCCTAATCTTAAATTTTCATTAGGACTGTGTTGGTTGTTATCAAGATTAACAGTAGGTATACCAATAGCAGGAAGACCAAGTTCGTTTACAAATGGTGATATTGGAACTGAACCTCCACTGGTTCTAATTAAAACTGGTTCACTTTTATAATACTTTCTTAATATAGATGATAACCATTTTCCTTCTGGAGCACTTGTTGGAGTTCTAAAAGCTGGATAAGCAATATTATATTCCATTTTCATTATCTTATCAAAATTCATCCTTTCTGTATCTGATGGATCATGATCTATAATTGTATATCCTAATGATTTAATGTGGTTTTTAATTAATTTGATTAACCTTTCAGGATTACTCTCTAAAACTAGTCTAACATCAATTTCAGCAATTGCAGTTGAAGGTATAATTGTCCTTGCTTGATTGCCAACCCATCCGCTCTGAAGACCTCGAATATTTAAAGATGGATATTGAATAGACTCCTGATAATTATTTCCAACTTTATCAAGTGATTTTATTTTTGTTCTTAATTTAATTGATTCTTCAGCAGCTGGAACATTATTCAATATTTCCTGTACTTCATTATCAATTTTAATTCCATCATAAAACCCAGGAATTTTAACTTTTCCATCCTCACTTTTCATTGAGGCAAGAACTTGGGATAATCTTAAAGCTGGGTTAGGGATATAATTCCCATAATGACCACTATGTTGAGGTGCTTTTGGGCCATATGTTGTAAGTGTTATATCAGCAATTCCCCTATTTCCAAAAACTAAAGTTGGTTTTCCAGAAAAATGTTTGGGTCCATCCAAAATTAATAACATATCTGCTTTAAGATCATCTTTAAAATTTGAAACAGCTTCAGGTAATCCAGGTGAACTTTTCTCTTCTTCAAAATCCAAAATTAGCTTTATATTAAATGCTGGTTTTTTTTCATAATTATCTATAACTCTAAGTGCAGTTAAAAACATTAAGAAAGGACCTTTGTCGTCAGAACTCGATCTAGCAAAAATTCTTAAGTCTTGATTTTCTTCAGAGTAAATATTATCCCATTCAACCTGACTCCATTTTTCGCCATCATATCTTTTTATTACAGGTTGCCAAGGACTTTTTTGTGACCATTTTGAATTATCAACTGCTTGACCATCCAGATGCATATAAAAAGCAATTGTTGGAAGCTTCTTGTCAATTATTTTGTTTGCCAAAAGAAGTGGAAGTGAAGATGTCTCTAACACTACTCTTTCAAAGGCAAACTGAGATAATTGATCTGAAGCCCAGGTGATATTATTTAATATTTCTTGTTTGTTCTTTCCATCATTGGGTATAGATAAAAATTCTTTAAATAATGATAACGTTTTTATTCCTTCATTTTTGGAACTTTGCTCATATTTTCTTTGAGATAAAAGATTAATATGGCAGCAAAATATAAATATTATTGTTATAAATTTTTTCATAATGTATTGCTTTTATTTAATTACTACTTTTTGGAATTTGTATTTTATCCGACAAAAATATTGCATTCAAAAAAAGTCTATTTGTCCCATATGATGTCCCTCTAAAATTTGGGTTATCTGCAAACATTATAACTTTTCCTTTACCAACTCTGCTTACTAATAGAGAAGTACTTTTAGGTAAAAATTCTTTTCTAATATTTTTTGAAACATATCCATCTACATGAGGG
>CEUY01206159.1_pt1 | contig 10574 bp, 13 predicted proteins | sample 361481 | NCBI WGS metagenome assembly CEUY01 (sample SAMEA2622737, study PRJEB7988) | marine metagenome | isolation source: saline water (ENVO:00002010), including
TACCTATAATACACAAGCGTACGATCCAAAATAAAAAATTGTTCATATCTAATCTAAGATCCTCTTACATAGACTAAACTTAAATTATAGTCAGGATACTTTACAGAATAATCATCAAAATCAAACCAAAAAAGGTCAAAGTCATAGTAATTATGCTGTTTTTCAAAATCATATTTGACTAAAAGAGTATATGTACCAGTATTGTTTAATAAAAATTCTTTAACGATTATCCCAGATTCTTTCTCTACAAAATATTCTTCAAGGATTTTTTCATACATTGAATCAGGATTTTCTAATAATAATTCAATATCATATAAAAGATGAGGATGCATATTCATCCTTAAAATAACAAGATCATTTTTTTTACCTTGAAATCTATAAATATGCTCTTCCTTTCTATGAATAATTTTATTATTTCTTTCATTTCCAAGATCTAATGATCCCATAATAGTTCTTACAGGTTGATTCCTTGGACTCAAATCTGCATATACAAAAAATAAAATTAAACCAATTACAAAAACTCCAAAAGCTGAACCGAAAAATATATATAAAAAATACATTCCGGGAATATGACCAAAATTCGGAAAAATTCTATTCAAAATCAATTTAATTTTACGAATCATTTTATTTCCCTGAAAACCATAAATTATATGCGTTACCGCCTAAAATCATTTCTTTTTCATATTCTGTTAAATCTATATAATTCTGAAATATACTTAGATGTTCTTCATAAGTTACTTTGGGAATCCAGAGAGAAGTAGGAAAATCACTCCCCCAAATACATCTCTCAGGAGTATAAGCATTAATAATTTCTCTTGTTAAATCAAACATATCTTTACAGGGAAATTCTTCTTCAGAACCTGTAACTAAAAATGAAAGTTTCGCATATAGATTATTAAATTTTGATAATTCTAATACAGTTTTTAAATTTTGAGACTGAGGATAATCTGATGCATATAAATTAGCACAATGATCTAATACTACTGGAACTTCAGGAAACATCTGAAGTAGCTTGGAAAGGGAATAGCAATTTTCTGGATTCAATAAAGCAGTAATAATATAATCAAATTCTCTTGCACATTCCCATAATCTTTGATGCTCAGGGAGAATGTTTCCATCTTTTGGCCAAAAAGTTGAAACTCTATTACCTTTTATTCCTAATTCTCTGTAATCCTGCATCAATTTAATTGAATTATTATCAAAAGGATCTAAATTTATTACCCCTACTGTCCAATCATTATTATTAACTATATCAATAATTAAACTGTTGTCATGCTCATATGCAGTATAAGTTTGGACTACAACAACCTTATCAACATTATTTTGTTTTACTTCACGTCGCAAATCTTCTATTGTTCCTTTTCCTTTTTTAGGTAAAAAATGCCTACGTTGATCTTTAAATATTAATATTTCCTGAGGGTCATTCATTAAGGGATATTTTTCATAATCTTCTGAATAAATATGAGCATGAGTATCTACGATAGTCATTTAATCTCCTTTAATCTTCTAGTGAACAATCAATGTTACAGGTTAAATAAACCTTTTTTGCACATTTAATCTTAATACTTATTTTTTTAGAATTATTCTTATAAGAAATTCTATCAGAATGATAAATATTTATTAGGTAAATATTTTTATTTATATTTTTTTAATATATTGTCTAAAATATTAATATGAATTCAATTAGTTTTATCACTCCTATACTCTTATCTTTTTTTCCAATATTTTTTTTAGCATCCTCAAATCTGGGAGAAAGAATTACTTTTGGACAAATTGCAGGAACAATAATCATCTCAGGTAGTATTTCCTTTTTAGCAACTTATATATTTTCAAAAATTTTCCATAATTCTTTTAAAGGTAGCATTTTTATTTGTTGGTTAGTAATTATATTTTTCTCTTATGGATACTTAATTAGTTTTTTATCAGAAATAACAATTTTTAAGGAACCTATAGGAAGACATCGTTATTTAGGAACATTATTGTTTTTCGCTACTATTATAATTTTCTTTTTAATTAAAAATTCTAAAAAATCCTTCAATAATTTTATACTATCTATTCTAGTTTCATCTTTGATTCTAATTTTCTTGAATTTAATACAAATTTTAATTTTTTACTCATCGCCTAAAACAGAAATTCTTGAAATATTGAAAATTCAAGATGAAGAAATTACTCAACCTATTAATGATAAACCCGATGTATATCATATTGTTTTGGATATGTATCCCAATCAAACAGTTCTGAAATCCAGATTTAATTTTGATAATGTTGAATTTTTAAAAGAACTAAAGAATTTAGGTTTTATTAATTTTGAAGGAAGATCAAATTATATGAGAACGAAACACTCTATACCTTCAACAATCAATTTGACTCATCTTAATGAACTAAACTCAAATCAATTAAAATCTGTACAAGAAACTGAATGGTCATTCCAAAGATCTCTAGAAGGATATTATGCAAATAAATTAGGATATAAAATTAATCACTTATCTACTAATGACCCTGATTCAATTGTATATTGGATATTGGGAGATTTTACTAGAGTCTTAGTAAAAACATCTTTTTTAAGAATCATAGAAGATTCTCCAATTCCTATTAACAAATTGTGGATAGTCAAAGATTCAAGATTTTTTAATCATAACATTAATAAGTTACAAAAAATCTCTTTAGATAAAGACCCAACATGGACATTTTTTTATAGTAGACCTCCACATCCTCCATTTATATTCAATAAAGACGGGACTTTAAGAAATAAAAAGGATTATGATCAAGATTTTGCTACGGATTTAACTGACACTTGGTCTGAAAACACAAAAAAAATGTACTTAAATCAGATAGAATATGTAAACAAAGAATTACTAAAAACATTAAATGAAATTCTAAAATATTCTGATGAAAATCCTATAATTTTAATTCACTCTGATCATGGAATTCATAATTTTTCAGGAAATATGGGAGATGAAAAACTTAACGATACAAGTAAAGAAGTTCTAGAGGAACATTATAATATTTTAACTTCTCTTTATACAGCTGGTAACTGTGAGACAATTGATAAAGAAAAAATAACAAATGTAAACTTAATTCGCATTATTCTAAGAGAATGTTTTGAATTAAATATAAATAATATTAGTGATAACTCTTTTTGGAGCCCTAGACATCAAAATAAATTTATTTCCGTAATTGAATAATATGAAATCATTAAAAACCTGGCTCAAAGAATGGAATCAAACAAAGATATTTTTAAATCTACCTCTTGAAGAACGAAAAATAGTATTTTATTCAGAAGGGCCTGGTACAACATCACATTTAAGACCAATAATAGAATGTCTCACAAAAACATTTAACCAAAATATCTGTTTCCTTACATCTGATACAAATGATATTTTATTTGAAAAACCTAATCCTTTAGTTAAAAGTTTTTTTATAGGGAGTGGATCTGCACGAACTTTCATTTTTCCTAGAATGAAATCGAAAATATTGATCACTACTACTCCAAATATTCAAAGCAAACAACTAAAAAAATCTGATAATACTCATTATATTTACACTAATCATTCCCCTGTAAGCACACACATGGTTTATCAAGAAAATGCTTTTGATGATTTCGATACATTTTTATGTTGTGGCCCACATCAATATGAAGAAATAAAAATGAGAGAATCAATTTATAAATTAAAACCAAAAAATCTTATAAAATGTGGATTTCCTATGTTAGACCATCTATTAAAAATTCCTATCAAAAAAATAAATAAAATTGATCCAATTATTTTAATTGCTCCAACTTGGGGCTCAAAAAATATTATTCAAGATTGTGCAATAGAATTAATAGAAACATTAATAAAAAGTAATTATAAAATATTACTTAGACCTCATAATATGACTTGGAGACATAAATCATATCAAATTAAAAAAATTGAACTCTATTTTTCATCATTTTCAAATTTCTCTATTGATAAGGATATTGATTCTATAAATTCAGTATTAAAATCAGATTTTTTGATTACTGATTGGTCAGGAATAGCAATGGAATATGGTTTTGGACTAAATAAACCAGTTTTATTTATTGATCTTCCTCCAAAAATTAACAATCCAAATTATAAAAATATTCCTATCACTCCATTAGAAGAATCAATAAGATCTGAATTGGGGGAAATAATTCCATTGGGACAATTAAACAATATAAATTTCTTAGAAAAAAAATTTGAATCTTCGAAGAAAAAAACATTAACTCATAAAAAATTAGGAAATCATTGGATGTATAACCTTGGAGTATCTTCACAAGTTGCTTCAGAACAAATAATTAAAATACTCCAATCATTGTAAAGGTTCTAAGATTTAAAAAAATTTATATATATATAAATTTTCGGACTCTCTGATTGAATCAAGATTGCAGTAGATTACTATATAATGATAAAAAGTCTCTTGAATTATCCTTTTTTATTAAGTTGATTTTCCTTGAATATCTATAACTTGCCTAGTGTAATCACACATTTCTTTTTTCTCACAAATAATAATGAAATTATCAAAAATGAGATTATAAAAAGTAATATCTATAGAACCTATCTCTATCAACTCCTTTAAATGGAATTGAGTGACCTTATTCTCTAATTCGAAAATAGTTACATTATAATTGATAAGATTTTTTTTGATTCCCAATGTTTTTTCTTTTTGATACCTATTTTTCAACTGTAAATCTTTATCAATAAAATAATCGTAAGTGTTTTTCCAACATTCACCATTTTCTTTATTTAAAATAGTTTTTAGTAAGTATTCTCTACTTTTAAATAATTCACATTTTTCACTATCAAATACTCTAAAATCAATCATCAGATCATTTTCATAGTCGAAAATAGCTTTAGGTAAGGCATAATCTCTGCCTTCAGTTAAATATAAGATTAAAAACGCATTAGACAAATTTCCATCTAACACAAGTGGCTTAATTATATTATTACGTAAAAAGCCTTGAAGATTGATTTTTTTATCTACTCCTAAATGTTCAAAAATTATGTTAGGAGATATCCCCTTTTCAATAGAAAATAATGTTTTCTCATTTATCATGAAAATTTCTACATCATTTATAGAATCAAAATAATATCCATATTCAAGTAATAAAGGTAAATAATTTATATCTTTGAGAACAAGCATACTCCAATGCTTTTCTCTTACAGTACCCCAATAACCTTCAGAAATAATTTCTAGTAATTTAAAATGGTATTCTTTGGATTCTTTGTCATTTAAATATTTATTACAAAATTCATAATATTTTTCTCCTAGTTGAATAAATTCAAATCCATCAGCATTATGACAATTAAACATAGCTACATTTGAAGGAGAATTTTTATAATATTTATAAACATTTTTATCCGGGTCAGTAATAATATCAATCTTCAATAAATCAGAGGTTAAGAATGATTTTAAATATTCTTTTTCACAAAAATATTGTGTAACCTGATCTATTTCAAAATCACATATATTATCCTCATAGGAATTAAATAAAAATCCGCAAGCGCAAGAGAAAAATATTAATGAAAAAAATAAAATTAAAAATCTCATATCTATATTATAAATTTATTTTCATATTTATAATGAAAATCAAAAATATATATACATTAGGTAGTTTTAGATATGAAAATATCAGGTATTTGTGGAAGTTTAAGAGAGAATTCATGGAATAAAATTCTCCTATCAATAACTCTAGAAAGTCTAAATAAAAAAATGAACTGGAATACAAAAATAGAAAATATAAATGATATTCCATTATATAACCAAGATATTGAAGATATTGGAATGCCTAGTTCAGTCAAAACTCTTAGAAACAATGTACAAGAATCTAATTTAATTATTTTTTCTACACCTACCTATAACTCATCATACTCTGGAATAATAAAAAACATAATTGATTGGTTATCAAGACCACCTAATTGTTTGAACAAAAAATATGGTTTAGTAATATGTGCGACACCTGGAATTTCGGGAGGACTCTTAAGTTACATGAATTTAAATCAGATAATTTTTCACTTAGGAATGAAAATTTTTAATCAACCTAGAATTTTAGTGCCAAACATTGAAAAAAAAATATCTTCGGATGGTGAAATCATTGATACAAAATTTAAAAAAACATTATCGGATTCAATAGATGCTCTTTCAAAAAATATAGAATCCCAAATTCCTTTTGAAAATTTATAAATTATGCGAAATTTATTGTTAATATCATTTCTTAGTTTATTTCTATTTTCATGTATTGATAAAAATTTAAATGAAACTAAAATCTCTTCAGATAATCAAGTCATTCCATTCAATATAGATTCTAGTAATAATCCAAATTCAGAAAATATTTCTATCGAAAAAAACTTCAAAAACTATATTACAGAGCCTCAAAATTTTAAATTAACAGAAATAGTTAAAGGTTTAAATTATCCATGGGGCATGACATTTTTAGATGATAACAACATGTTAATTACAGAAAAAGGTGGCAACATTATTAGAGTTAATTTATCTACAAATGAAAAATTTGAAGTTCAGCATAATATTGATTTTGTAGCATCTGGTCAAGGAGGATTACTAGATATTTTATTTCATGATAATTTTATTTATTTTTCATACTCTGAAGATAGAGGTTCGGGAAAAACAAGCACTTCGATATCTCGAGGGAAATTATTTGACGATAAAATCATTGAAATGGAATCTGTTTTCCAAGCTGATCCTCCTATAGTAGGAACCAAACACTTTGGTTCAAGACTAGTAATTAATAACCAAATGCTTTTTGCAACAATTGGAGAACGTGATCAAGGAATGATTGCACAAGATGCTACAAAACATCCTGGTAGTGTTATTAGAATAAATTTGGATGGATCTATTCCAAAAACAAACCCAAAATTTATAAACAATAATGAATGGTTACCAGAAATCTTTCAAATTGGAATTAGAAATTCTCAAGGAATAGCATTATCTCCTTTCAACAATAAAATATATATCTCCAATCATGGTCCTAAAGGAGGAGATTTTATAGGAGAGGTAAATAGTGGAGGAAATTATGGCTGGAAAGAAATAGGCTGGGGAGGCACAAATTATTCAGGAACTAAAATAGGAACTGGAGATGCATTTAATTCAAAATTCACTAAACCAATACTTACATGGGTTCCATCTATTGCTCCTAGCGGAATTATCTTTTACAAAGGAAACAAATTTCAAGAATGGCAAGGAGATTTATTGGTAACATCTTTAAAATACAATATGCTCATAAGAATAAATTTTGAAAACAATAAAATTGTCAATGAAACTATTCTATTCAAAGATAAAATTTTCAGAATAAGAGATATAGAAGTTGATCATGAAGGAAATATATATTTAATATCAGATCAAAATAATTCATCTCTCTGGAAATTAACTAGATAAATATTTTTATTTGAAAATTTTACTCATATAACCTCTATTATTTGAAACAATAAGATATATCCAATCTCCTAAATAAGAAACTATCCTCATAGAAAAGAAAGAGTAAGTCCATTGGAATCTAGGAGAAATCTTTATCAATTGTTGAAATACTGAAAATTTTATCCATTTATTCCCTTTATTATCAATTAGTACCCATGAATTGACTTCTTCCATATATTTTTTAATTAAATAATCAGAAGATCCCTTAAATAAAATTGATTCAGATAATTTAAAATATTTTATTAAAAAAGTTACAGATTTAGTGCAAAAACTACAGTCATCATCATAAAACAATTTAATAGTCTCAGTCACAATTTAACTCTGAATTAATTATAGAAACATTACAATATTTAAAGTTTGAAAGGCACATAATAATTAGTATACTTACCTAAAGAAAAAAATATCATGGATTTTAATAATATTTTATTAAATCTTAACACTTTAAATACCCTAATAAATAATTAAAATGAAAAAAATTTCAGATTTAAATATTTTTTCAGACAAAAATAGAAAATTCTTATTAATGATCTTAAATATTAGTTTAGTGATTTTTATATCTCTAGAAATTATTATCTTAAATTCAGTTCAACCTCAAACTATCAATGTAGATACTATAGAAGATCATGGAACAAAAGATGATGGTGAATGGTAACATTTATCTATAAATATTATCCTCTAGTATTACAATGAGTAGAGTTTGAATTTTTACAATATTCATCTCTCATCTCTCGATATTCATCTGCAGACAACAGTCCATTCACCTCATTCCAAATCATAACCTCTAAAATAATGAATATAAATAAGACAATATTCAAGATTATTAAAAGATATTTTCTCTTTTCACCTAAAAAAGTATTTAAAACTAGAACATTATTCATAACAATATTATAAAACTTAAATTATTCTATTTAATTTTTGAAATATTTTGAATGCCTACTATAAATTTAATAAATTGGTTGTTCCCATAATTCTTCAGGATCTCCATCCAAAACATAATTCAAGCCTATAGAATCATTATTCAATTTATTCAATTCATTTTCCGTCAAAGTTATTTCAGTGGCTTTGATATTTTCTTTCATCTGTTCTTCTGTGTCAGATCCAGATATTGCAACAGATATTTCTGTATGACTCAATACCCATGACAGAGCTATTTGAGATGAAGTAGCACCATGACTTTTCGCAATAGTACTAATTGTTTCAATAAGCTTAGCAGTTCTTCCTTTCATCAAATCTGAATAGTATTCACTACGCTCAGGCTTATTCCATACACTTTCTTTAAAAGGATTGCTCTTAGGATCATATTTTCCACTTAGTAATCCTATTCCAAGTGGACTATATGCCATTATCCCTACTCCTGTATGTTTTGCAAGACTGAAGTGTTCTTGCTCAAGTTGTCTATTCATCAAGCTATAAGGATTCTGCATAACAATAAAGGGAGAAGCATTTGTTTTTTCTGAAATTGATAATGCTCTATAGATTTCCCATGCTTTGTAATTGCTACAACCCGGATAGAGAATTTTTCCTGCCTTAACTAAATCTTCCATAGCCCTGATTATTTCTTCAAGAGGTGTAGAATAATCAGGTGCGTGAAGTATATATATATCTATATGATCAGTGTCTAATCTTTTGAGAGAACGTTCAACTTCTCTCATAATATGTAACCTTGAACTGCCTCGATCGTTAGGCAAATCCCCTATTGGACTAGTTACCTTCGATGTGATCACTAAGTCATTCCTACAAGACTTCATAGCTTTCCCTAATATCTTCTCAGAAGTTCCTGCATTTTTGCGTTCATCAAGTAAACCATAGACATTAGCGCAGTCGATAAGATTTACTCCCAAATCTATCGTACTTCTTATCAATTTTTCCGCCTTAGCAGAATCACCTTCTCCTCGTAATCCTAACCCAAGAGCGATCCTAGAGACTTTCACTCCAGTATTGCCAAAATTAACATATTCCATATTTTTGCCTTCTACATTTCAATAAAATTGTCTATTTAAATATTATTCATAAAAAACTTAATCCCACTCAGAATCAAATACTAAATCCATAGGAGCCCACCAATCAGATGATTGTTCAGTCCCAGGAATTCTCTGTTGCATTTTACGCATAATATCATCCCATTCCTTGGATTTAGGGTCATTATCAGTATATTCATTATAAGTACTTGGATCATAATCATCAGAAGTTTCCATAAGCATGAATAATCGATTAGATACTCTCCAAATTTTCATTCTCAATATCCCATGATTTTTCATCGCTTTTAAATCTTCAGGCCATACATTTTGATGATATTCGTCATATTTTTTTATTATTTTAGGATCATTTACTAGATCAATTGCTTGAGCATACGTTTTCATTTTTTCTCCTTTATAAGATTTAATTATATGACATAGTAGTATTTGTGAGAATTTATAAATATTTACCATATTTTATAGAGTCTATATAGTTTTAATATAAATAAATTCAATTATTTGGTAAAAAACTCAAGAGGTTTGAAAATGAGTAAGAAAAATAAGTTAATTCACTTAAATGTTGATCTAGAAGATAACTTGCAAAAAATAAACAAATATATTGAATATCATGATAATGTTTGGCCAGAAGTTATTGATGACTTGAGAGAGAGAGGGGTAAACAGAATGAGAATATATATTTCAGACAATAGCTTAAACATGATACTTGAAGTTCCTGAAGATTTTGATCTTAATAAAGGAATACATCAATCTCCCACAACTAAAAAAGTTGAAGAATGGTCAGATTTAATGACTTCTTTCTTAAAAACACTAAAAAATGGATCTAAAGATTACTGGAAACAAACAAAATTAATTTTCGATACTGAGGATTATTATTAAAGCATCTCTGAATATAAATATTAGAGCGTTGGCACTACTCAATAAAATTGGGGTAAATATAAACTAGAATTCTGGCAAAATTAAATATTTTCAGTTCAATTAATCCGAGTTTAGAGTATTAATTAAATCTATACAGTGATTCTTAGAATCAATATTATCTTCTCCTTGACATAAAATAACCATGTTATTATATACAAAAAATTCATGGTATTTTGGAGAAGAACAACTTCCTACAGCATGGTCTCCTGCTGCACCTACTCCACCTCCACTAACTCCACCACCAGCTCCTCC
>CEUY01201751.1_pt1 | contig 10551 bp, 9 predicted proteins | sample 361481 | NCBI WGS metagenome assembly CEUY01 (sample SAMEA2622737, study PRJEB7988) | marine metagenome | isolation source: saline water (ENVO:00002010), including
GAGTCCCTGCCCATTACAGGGCACGTCGTATGCATCAGATCATGGGAGATGCGAGCCGGACTTTAATCAGCAACTTAATGGATCGCCATATCCCTTAAGTGATAATGAGAATCATTCGCAAATAATGAATAAATCTGGAATAATCTAAAATGGAGCGATGTTTTCATCCCATGGACTGATTCGATAGGTACAGCCCGTCTGATACTGCGGATCCCGAGAAATTATTGGACGAGTAGAGAGGGAAAATGACCGGTTTGGATAAAACTGAAATCACGAAGCTAAAGAGTGAATTACCTCTGCGGACGCAAGCCTTTATCAATGGAGTGTTTTTGGAAGCCACTGCAGGGCGCAAATTCGAGAGCATTAACCCTGCTACTGGGGAACTCATTTGCGCGGTATCACATTGTCACGACGAGGACATTGATAACGCGGTAAAGGCTGCTAGGGCTTCATTTGAAGATGGTATTTGGTCACGCTCGGCTCCTGAGGATCGAAAAGAGGTGCTGCTTAAACTTGCCGAATTAGTTCGATGCCACGCCGGTGTCTTGTCTGTGATGGAGAGCATTGATAGCGGAAAGACTATTACTGACTGTCATCAAGAGATCTCAATCGAAGTTGCTTCTTGCTTTCAATGGTACGCAGAGTTAATCGATAAAAGATTCGGAAAAGTCGCATCGACTGGCGAGCAAGCGCTCGCTCTGATTGTGAAAGAGCCCATTGGTGTTGTTGGGCTGGTTGTGCCCTGGAATTTCCCTCTGTTAATGGCCGCCTGGAAATTGGCGCCTGCTTTAGCTTCAGGATGTTCCGTGGTGCTTAAGCCGGCAGAAGAAACCTCTCTCAGTGCGCTATATCTTGCTGAGCTCGCGGCCGAGGCCGGGGTGCCTCCAGGTGTATTGAATATTACTCCCGGGCTGGGTGAGACGGCTGGCGAGGCCATTGGCCGTCACGAGGATATTGATGTGGTGTCATTTACGGGATCCACCGAGGTGGGCGGCTACTTTATGCGGTACTCCGGCGAAAGCAACATAAAGGGAGTGGGCCTCGAGATGGGAGGGAAGAGTCCGTTTATCGTGCTGGACGACGCCGATTTGGACGATGATCTTATCGAAAATGCTGCGATGTCAGCGTTTTGGAATGCAGGAGAAAATTGTTCGGCGAACATGAGGCAACTCGTTGACGCGTCCCTGGTCGACGAGTTTCTTGAGAGAGTGGTTAGTCGCGCTCAGCAGTTCCGAGTTGGAGACCCGCTCGATCCAGAGACGGACATTGGGTCGATGGTCAGTCGCAGACATTTCGATAAGGTGATGTCATATATCAAACAAGGTAGCGAGGAAGGGGCAAGACTCATGAGCGGCGGGAGTTCAATCGCGTCACCAGGATTTTTTATCCCACCTACTGTGTTCGCCGATCTGACGCCTAACATGGCAATCTCTAGAGAAGAGATCTTTGGACCTGTTTTAGGTGTTCTACCAATAAATGGTATCGACGACGCCTTGACGGTGGCGAAGGACACAGATTATGGCCTCCATGCAACTATCTACACGAGAGATATAGATCGAGCAATCTATCTTTCTAGGCGACTCCCTTGCGGAACTGTTTCGGTAAATGGTTTTTCAGAGGGAGATATCAAGACACCTTTTGGCGGTTTCAAACGTTCCGGTTCGCTCGCCAGAGATAATGGTGTAGAGGCGCTCGATCAATATCTGCAGACAAAGACAATATGGGTGACCGTCGGTGAAGTCAGTTAAGAAAACAGTTATCGCAATTTTTGCATGCAGTGTCCGATCGCAACCAACCACTCTAGGAAAAGATCATGAATAAAATATTGGTGTTTGTATCATTTTTCGCGTTCATCGCCAGTCCAGTGACTCATGGCGCCGAATATACGATTGATGCTGTAACAACTGATGCGAAGGGCGAAATGATGGTGTTCAACCCAGGATATTTAAAAGTAGAAGTTGGCGACACAGTGATTTTCAAGCCGTCTGATGCATCCCACAATGCCGAATCGTTTGTGTCACCGTCGGCGGAATCCGCATTTATCACAGCTATGGGGGAGACCGTTAGGATTACATTTTCGCAGGAGGGGATTTACTTATATAAGTGCACCCCACACTTTGTCCTCGGCATGGTGGGAGTAATCCAAGTAGGCAAAGCGGTCAATAGGGATGACGCGATTTCTAGATGGAAGCCGATGGAGGCTGCGGTATCTATGAATCAAGGTCGAATGGCGTCTTACCTTGAGCAGATAAACTAGACGACATCAATGAAAAAGTCAGCAGGGAGTATACCTATCAATGAGGAACCAAAAATTAAAGAGTATCGGCAGTTCTATATAAACGGGGCTTGGACCGATCCAGTTTCGGATGATTCAATCGATGTGTTGAACCCAGCAACAGAAGAGGTAGTGGCGAGGATTGGTGCGGGAACAGCTGAGGATGTTTCTCGGGCAGTAGTGTCAGCCCGAGAAGCGTTCAATTCCTTCTCACAAACTCCCAAACAGGAGCGAGTGGAACTCCTCACCGAGGTTCGAGATCTCTACAAGAAACGCTTTGATGATATCGCCGAGGCGATCCGCCTGGAAATGGGAGCGCCTGGACATCTCGCTTTTGGTGCTCAGACTGCGGTGGGGCTGGGTCATCTTAAGACAGCGATTCGGGTGCTGGAACAATTCGACTTTGAGCAGCAGCGCGAGAAGTTCTTAATCCGCTACGAACCTATCGGTGTCTGTGGGCTAATTACGCCATGGAACTGGCCCATCAACCAAATTGTCTCAAAGATCGCACCCGCAATAGCGTCGGGCTGCACTACTCTCTTGAAGCCCAGCGAACTATCTCCAATTTCTGCGCACGTGATCGCCGAGATCATTAATGAGGCGGGAGTTCCCGCGGGTGTATTTAATTTGGTCGATGGGTTTGGACCCATTGTAGGCGAGGCCATGTCGGCACATCCTGATATCGATATGATGTCCTTTACGGGATCCACCCGTGGAGGCGTCGCTGTTGCGAAGGGTTCTGCGGAGACAGTCAAAAGAGTGAGTCAGGAGTTGGGTGGCAAATCTGCCAATATCGTTTTGGACGACGCGGCGCTCGAAAAGTCAGTGCGAGCCGGTGTTCTGGCCTGTATGGAGAATACCGGTCAGTCCTGCAACGCACCTACGCGAATGTTGGTGCCTAATGGAAGGCATCAAGAGGCTATCGAAATAGCCAAAGAGGCATCCGAGTCGATCACAGTGGGTAATCCTGAAGAGGACCAGACGCAACTGGGTCCGGTGATCAGCGAGGTGCAGTTTAATAAGGTCCAGAATCTTATCCAGTCAGGGATTGATGAGGGCGCGATGCTTGTCACTGGGGGCATGGGACGACCGGATGGCCTGTCAAAAGGGTATTTTGTTAAACCGACCGTGTTCGCTGAGGTCAGGTCCGATATGTCGATCTTTAGGGAGGAAATCTTCGGCCCTGTCCTTTCGATCTCAACATATGGCGACGCTGATGAAGCCGTGGCTATTGCAAACGACACGCCATACGGACTTGCCGCATATGTTTCCGGGGAGGACCCTATACAACTAATGCACTTTGCACGTCGACTCCGTGCCGGGCAGGTGCACCTGAATTACACCGGTGGGGGGACCGATGCTCCCTTTGGAGGTTTCAAACAGTCCGGTAACGGTCGGGAAAAAGCGGAGTGGGGGCTTGAAGAATTCCTTGAGTGCAAAGCGATTCTTGGGAATTAGGATGCCTAAGATAGGTTTGTCCGACTAATCGTCAAGGATGTCTGCTAAAGCATCGCTTACCTCGATGATATCTTCCCGGCCTACATCGAGATGTGTAACGGCTCTCATTTTCTGTTCACCGAAAGCGCCGATCCAGATTCCCTTCTCACGCAAGCGTGCAGAGATCTCAGGGGCGCTGAGGCGGGTCTCTGAGACGTCAAAGAACACCATATTAGTCTCGACTTTCTCGTTGATCAGTTCGATTCCGTCGAGCGCTGAAATCCGCTCGGCCAGCCGCCCGGCATTCTCGTGATCTTCCGCCAGACGATCCACATGATGTTTCAGAGCCCAACTGCCAGCCGCTGCTACGATGCCGGCTTGGCGCATCGCTCCGCCAATCCTGTGTTTCCATCGCCAGGCCTCATGAATGAAATCGCGACTGCCGGCCAGGACGGCGCCGACAGGGCACCCAAGGCCTTTACTGAGGTCGAGCCAAACGGAGTCGACGGTAGCAGAAAATTCAGCCGCAGAGACGCCCGCCGCCACCACCGCGTTCATGAGTCTTGCGCCGTCCATGTGAAGACCGAGATCGTGGTCACGGGCAGTCTTAGAAACCGCCTGCAGTTGAGCGAGCGGCCAGACCGCGCCACCACCGAGATTCGATGTCTGCTCGACAATGAGCAGGCGGGATCTGGGCGCATGCAGGGACGCTTGTCTGATCGCCCCTTGCACATCATCTGGGCCGAAAATGCCATTTTTGCCTGCCAGTGGATACACCATTGATCCTGCCAGTGATGCCGGACCCCCCGCTTCAAAGTTGATTATGTGGGCAGAGCGATCAGCAATGATTTCATCGCCTGCAGTGCAATGCACCGCGAGCGCGATCTGGTTGCACATGGTTCCAGAAGGAAGAAAGACAGCGTCTTCTTTCCCCAGCAATCCGGCGACGTCTTCACATAATTGGTTTACGCTCGGGTCAAGTCGGTGTTGCTCATCGCCGACGATCGCTTGCGCCATTGCCTCGCGCATCGCGGTCGTAGGCTGTGATTGCGTATCGCTATAAAGGTTGATCCGGATTGCTGTCATTTGAAAGTTTTCCCCCTCTGAGTGGTGTCCCAGGCGCTTGTGAAATATACGACAGTCTTGGTCATCGGACGTCCTTGCCGGACATGGTCCATGAAAATTCCCCGGTCTTCGACCTGCATGACCTTAACCGCTAGAATCTCGTGCCCTATCGGGCATTGGTTTCAGATGGGAGAGCGCCATGGAGTTTGAAGACGAGTTGAGTCATTTTGATGCTGCCGCGGAGCGGATGATCACGCTTGGAAACGAACTGCTGGAGCAGGATGCTGATTCAGACAGTTGGGAAGTGGCTTCGGGCCTTTTGGCGGGTGCTGTTCAGTTCTGGCTGTATGCACATCAGCCCTGCGGTGATCCCGGCTGCGAATCCTGCGCTGAGGTGGATACGGCAGAAAAACGCTTGCAGACGCTGACCGATCAGATTCGTCAGTCAGCCATGGAAAGCGATTACTACCACACGCCTTTCGATGCGAACGCGGGCTCTGCCTGAGCTCGTCAGGCGTCGGCCCTTCTTTCTCCCAGGGTATAACGCACCAGTTCGGGAAAGAAGTTTTCAAAGCCTTCCTTCAGTTGAGGATATTGTCTTCGCAGGACCGCACCCGCATTCTCCATCCCTGAATTGAAGCGGGCCCGCTTTGCCATCTGCAAGAGCGTGCGGCTGATGCCTTCCGTTGACTGGTAGTGCAGCAGCGTATCGGTCGTGCTCAGGTATTTAAAGTATCTTCTGGATCTTTCTGGGCAGGTATCAATCCGCTCAGCCAGGATCTGGTGAATCCAACGGGTGTAGTCTTCGAGAGATCTTGCGTCAAAGTGCTCCCAGTTCCGGGCAAGAAAATGATCAAGAAAGACATCGGCGACCACAGTGCAGTAACGGCCAAAGTCCTCGCGCATAAGGGAACAGATTTGGCGAAAGATCCGATGTTGATCGGTAAAGCGGTCGATTTTGCGGTGGAGCCTTACGCCTTCCTGGACGCGTTCGTCCAGTTGAGAGAATTCACCGCCACGCACTGAGTCACCAATAAAGTTACCCAGGATCAAATCAGGATCATTTCCTGATAGATAAAGATGCGCAAGTGTGTTCATCAGTCCGAGAGCACCTTGAAGAAACGATGCATATCGGTTGGTGCGTCAAAGAGGTGATCCGGCTCATGCTGTTGCAGCAATGCGCCTGATTGCCATCCCCAACTCACTGCGATGCTGTTAACGCCGCCGGCACGAGCCGCTTCGATGTCGCTGACGGAGTCGCCTACCATCCAGGCCCGTTCCGGGGTGACGGCATGCTGGGAAAGAGCCTCGCGGATATGGTCCGCCTTGGTGCCGGGTTGGTTACTCCCGAAATAGGTATCGATGCAGTCCTGCAGCCCCTCGTGCGCGAGCCGGGTTCTTACTACGTCTGCATGATTGGCGGTCACCACACATAGGGTGTGGTCAGTATATAAATCCTCAAGCAGGTCCTTGATGCCGGCAAAGAGCGGAATGCGCCGCGTGCCGTTCTGCAGGGTATCAAAGAGATAACGGCCGTAATCACGATGCTGGGGCTCGGGTATTCCGCAGACCTGCGCCAGCATGGTAAAGGTGGCAGGGTTCAGTCGATCGAAGTCGGAAAGGCTGAGATTGAAAGCAATGCCGTGCCTCCTGCAAAAGGCAGCCGTTTCGTCAAGTACTGGTTGCGCAGAGTCCACAATGACGCCGTCGTAATCCAGCAGAATCAAAGCGCCTTTACCGTTTCGCTTCATTGACGGTCTGGCCACTAACACAGGTGCGCGGGGAGGGCATCAATATCGTCCAGTCGGATAAGCGCATCGACGGCTATAGAACCGTGTTCCGTTACCCATAACGGGTTGATGTCCATGTCGATCAGGGTATCGGCAAGCGCAAGGGCCATAGCGCTGATTTTCATCAGGGTCTGCACCAGTTCATCAAGATCCGCGTGGGCACGGCCCCGATAACCCGAAAGCAATTTCATCACCTTGAGCGTTGAGAGGGTATTGGCGAGATCTTGTGGTTGGGCGGGCAGCAGCACGGTGACACTGTCTGCCATCAGTTCCACCAGCGTGCCGCCTCCCGCAATCGTCATCACGAGTCCAAAGTGTGGGTCATTCTGGATCCCGACCAAAAGTTCGGCAATGAGTCCATCGGCCATTTGCTCGATCAGGATGCGGTCGCCGGCGGGATGACCCAACGCCTGCGAACCAAGCGAAACCACTTCCTGAGAAATCGCGCCAATGTCATCTGAATCACAAAGGCCGAGCCGCACGATGCCGTGATCGCTTTTATGAGGGAGCTTGGGGTTTACCAGCTTGAGTGCCACAGGAAAACCGATTTGGCGAGCCGCCTCAGCGGCATCATGGCTCGTGCAGAGTCTGCCCGGCGGAACTGCAATCTCATGAGCCAGGAGCAGCTGTTTACCCTGCCACTCATCCAGAAGCTGAGGCTTGCCCTCAACCGGGTGACATGAGGGGATAAAGTGATCGCCCCCTTGCCTTCTCTTGTGCTGTGCCTCACCGAACACTGCGGCAGCGCGGATGGCGGCAGTGGCTTCTCCGATGCCCTGCAGCGGCGCGACACCTTGGCTGATCAACGTCTGTTGCGTTTCGGTATCAAGGTTTTCGGGCAGGCCGGAGCAGATCGCAGCAGGGATCGAAGCCCTCGCAGCAGCGCGCATGAAGGCCCGGGCGTCGGCCTGGTAATAGGGTCGATCCTCACCGAGTTCCCGGGGTGGGTAGTCCTGCACTAACAACGCCGCGTCATATCCTGGTGCCAGGGCAGCGGCAAAGACTTTTTCCAGAGTCTTTTCGTGACCCCACAAAGGGGTGGTGTAGTCAAGCGGATTGCCGACCGTCGCAATCTCAGGCAGCCATTGGCGAAGAGCGCTCTGGGTCGCTTCGTCAGGAGGATCAAAGATGAGCCCCTCCCTGTCGGCGCAGTCGGCGAGCATCGCGACGTCACCTCCTGAGCAGGTAAAGGCCGCAAGCCGCCTTCCCTTGGGCGCCCCGGCAGTTGTCAGCAGTTGTAAGGTTTCCAGCATGAGGCTCGGGGTCGATACCCGGGCCACGCCGATCCGGTCAAAGAGCGCCTGATAAAACGTATCCTGCCCCGCAAGCGATCCGGTGTGGGTCAGCGCGGTCTGCGCGGCGAGATCGGATTGGCCCGCCTTGAGTGCGACTACCGGAACCCCCCGGTCGAGGGCGCGTCCCACTGCCGCGGCAAACTGTGGAATATCACGGAGTGTTTCGATATACAGACCGAAACCGGTAACGCTGGGATCGTCTGCAAGATAATCAAGATAGTCCTCGACCCCGAGCACCGACTGGTTGCCCGCTCCGATCACGTAGGAAAACCGGACCGACCGACGGTTGGTCAGGAGATAGCCCGACAGCATGCCGGACTGGGAGATGAGGGCTGGACCCTGGTCGACTGGTGTCCCGCCGTGACTGAAGGGCCACAGGTGTGCGCCGGTAATATAGTTGAGCAATCCAAAAACATTTGGTCCCGCGAGCGCCATATCACCACAGGCGTCAATGAGTTCCTGTTCCAGGTGGACCCCATCATCACCCAGTTCACCAAACCCCGCCGAATAACAGACAATGCCGCCAGCGCCTTTTTCCCTTAATTCCTTAATCACGGCCGGCACCCCTTGTCGGGGCACGGCCAGAAACACCGCGTCCGGCGCTTCGGGCAGTTCAGCGACACTGGTGTAAGAGGGGATCGCACCGAAGCGGTCCGGTTGCGGGTTCAGCCCCCAGATCTCTCCGTTGAAATGACCCGCAGCACACTGGCCGGCCGCAAAGACGGCCGAGTCGCCGCCGGCAAAGACGATGTGCCGGGGCGCAAGCAGCCGGCGCAGGTTGGCACGTCGAGCGGGAGTCACGCCCCGAGTGGTCTCAATAATGACCGACTGATGATATGACGTTGAATCTCGGAAGTTCCCTCCCAGATTCGCTCGAGCCGTGCGTCACGCCAGAGCCTTTCGATCGGCAGATCCTCCATGAGCCCCATTCCGCCATGAATCTGGACCGCGTCATCCGCCAGACGGTGCAGCATCTCTGAGGCGAAGAGCTTGCACATTGCGGCATCGGTGGGTGTCATCTGCCCGGCATCCGCTTTGCGCGCTGCATGCATGACCAGAAGATCTGCCGCCTGAAGTTCAGTGGCCATGTCCGCAAGTTTGAATGAGGTGCCTTGAAACTTGCCAATCGGCTGATCAAACTGTTTGCGGTTCGCGGCCCAATCCAATGACAGTTCCAAAAGCCGTTCCGCACGTCCGCAGCAGCCGGCACCGACCCACACCCGACCCATCTTGATCCACTTATCGGCCAGCGCTAATCCCTCGCCTTCCTCGCCGAGCATTTGTGCCCCACTGACACGACAGTCATTGAAAGACAGTACGAAGTTAAGATAGGCGCGCTGACTGACGCACCTGGGTCCGCGTGTGATCTCAAAACCGGGATGCCCGTGATCGACCAAGAACGCGCTGACGCGCTTGCGCGGGCCGCGCGGTGTGTCGTCTGTCCCGGTAGCGGCAAATACAATGGCAAAGTCCGGCTCGACATGGCCGCTGACGAAGTGCTTTGAGCCGTTAATGATCCAGTCACTGCCGTCGCAAAGAGCGCGGGTTGCCATGGACATGATGTCCGAACCGGCGCCCGGTTCGGTAATGGCAAAGCACTCCACTTTTTCCCCGGTCACGCAAGGGAAAAGATATTTTTGCTTCTGTTCCTCATTGCAGGCCATCAGGAGTTCAGTTGGGCGCCACGCAAACCCGTGCAGGGCGTGGGATACCTTGCCGAATTCACGCTCCATAATCGTGAGGCTGGTGTAGTCCAGACCGCCGCCGCCGACCGACTCCGGCAGGTTGGCCGCATAAAATCCCATTTCGATTGCCTTGCGCTTGATCTGCTCTCCCTGTTCAGGACTGACTTCTCCGTTGCGCTCCACCTCAACTTCGAGTGGCAGGAGTTCCTCGGAAACGAAAGCCTGGGCGGAATCGGCCAGCATTCGTTGTTCACTGGTGAGTTCGATATCCATAGTTGTTCCGTTAGCAGCGTTCCGGCACACCGGCGCTGCCGTGTATCAAGATGGGCCAGATAATATTGCTTTGGGCGGCTTATTGCCATAATGTGCGCGCCGTAGCCCACACCCTGCGAAATGCAGGGAAACCGGAGCCCGAGCGCAATGGAAGATCGATCAAACGAACTTAATGTCATCCGGCATGGCAGTGTGCTGGAGATTCAGCTGAACCGTCCTAAAGTGAACGCCATCGACTTTGAATTAAGCCGCCGAATCAATGAGGCGGTAGTCACGTTGCGCGATGATCCGGAGCTTCGCGTCGGACTCGTCACGGCGACCGGAGAAAAGATCTTCTCCGCCGGCTGGGATCTTAAGGCGCTGGACAGCGGGGAGCAGCAGTTGGACAACTGGTGGGAGGCCGATGCCGATCTGCCCGGCGGCTTTGCGGGGCTGACCGAGATGTGGCATCTCAACAAACCGGTGATTGCGGCCGTCAATGGACACGCGATTGGCGGCGGCTTTGAACTGGTTATGTCCTGTGATCTGGTGATTGCGGCGGATCATGTTTTTTTCCAGCTTCCGGAGATGCCGCTCGGCATCGTTCCCGATGCGGGCGCTATCCAGAGATTACCCCGAAGGGTTCCCTATAACGTTGCGGTAGAGATGCTCTGGCTGGGCCGGAAGATGGGCGCGGAAGAAGCGATGCGCCACGGCCTTGTCAACGCGGTAGTGCCTTCAGCCGATTTGAC
>CEUY01154127.1_pt1 | contig 10543 bp, 5 predicted proteins | sample 361481 | NCBI WGS metagenome assembly CEUY01 (sample SAMEA2622737, study PRJEB7988) | marine metagenome | isolation source: saline water (ENVO:00002010), including
CTTTGAAGCGGTGCAAAGCCGTATTGGACTTGAGCCGATTGCCGACGGAAACGGGGGGCAGCGTTACCTTCTTAGCGTGCAGTTCGACAGCGATAGCCTCATCCGCCCGGGCACGTCCTGTACCGTCTTGGTGCCGTAAAGCGTTTGGAGAATGGGCTGTTGAGCAGTTAAAGCGAACTGAGTGTTTTCAGGGTCGCAACGAAGGCATCCAGGGCGTAATCGACAGTTTCTCCCGTCGCCCGGTTGCGATACTCCACGAGTCCCTTGGCAAGACCGCGTTCTCCGACGACGATGCGGTGAGGGATGCCGATAAGGTCCATCTCTGAGAACATGACGCCGGGTCGTTCATCCCGGTCATCGAGCAGAACCGAAAATCCCGCTTCCCCCAGTTCTACGTATAAGGCTTCGACGGCATTGGCAACCTGTTCGGATTTTTTCAGCCCAATCGGTACGATGCAGACATCAAATGGCGCAAGGGGTGCTGGCCAGATAATGCCGTTTTCGTCATGGCTCTGTTCTATTGCCGCAGCGACGATTCGAGTAATGCCGATCCCATAGCAGCCCATATAGAAAGGCTGACTGCGACCTTCTGCATCAAGAAAAGTCCCATCGAGCGCTTCGCTATATTTGGTGCCGAGTTGGAATACGTGACCTACTTCGATGCCGCGGCGCACCTGGATCGATTGTGAGGGATCGGTGGGGCAGGGATCACCCTCGACTGCCTGGCGCAGGTCGTGTGTCTTGGGTTCAGCAAGATCACGACCCCAGTTGACCCCCTGCAGATGAAAGCCGTCTCGGTTGGCCCCGCAAACGAAGTCCGCAAGTACACCAGCATCGTGATCGACGATCACGGGAATCTTGAGTTCGACAGGGCCCACGGAGCCCGGCGCCGATCCAGTCGCATCCTCAATTTCCTTGGCGCTCGCCATCCGCAGGGGTTTTGCGATCTCATCGAGCGTTTCCGCCTTGACGCTATTGAGGTCATGATCACCGCGCAGGACCAGGGCGACAGGCAAATCGCCACTGCCTTGAACAATCAATGTCTTAATTGCTTGCTTTGCGTCTATCTTGAGAAATGCGCTCAGCTCGGCGATGGTGTGCACATCCGGGGTAGCGACTTCTGCCATGGTCTCCTTCGCATCGGGTCTCCCGCAAGACGCTGGCGTCAAGTCCACCTTTTCTACATTGGCTGCGTATCCGCAGGGGGAGCAGAACGCGATGGCATCTTCGCCCGACTCAGCCAACACGTGGAACTCATGCGAAAAATTGCCGCCAATACTTCCGCTATCTGCTTCCACTGCCTGCGCCTGAAGCCCCAGCCGTTCGAAGATCCGCACATAGGCGTCGTACATGGAGTGGTAGCTTTGTGACATCCTGTCGCTGTCGCGGTCAAATGAGTAGGCGTCCTTCATGATGAATTCGCGCGAGCGCATGACCCCAAAGCGGGGCCGAATCTCATCTCGGAATTTGGTCTGGATCTGATACAGGTTGACCGGCAGTTGGCGGTAACTGCGGATCTCTGAACGGGCGAGCGTCGTAATGACCTCCTCGTGGGTGGGTCCGAAGCAGAAATCCCGCTCGTGGCGGTCCTTGAATCGGAGCAACTCCGGTCCATAGTCATCCCATCGACCGGAATGCTGCCAGAGCTCAGCCGGTTGGACTGCCGGCAGCAGCACTTCCTGGGCACCGGCGCGATCCATCTCTTCCCGGACTACCTGACTGACCTTGGAGAGCACCCGGTGGCCCAGCGGAAGCCAGTTGTAGACACCCGCTGCGACCTGGCGAATCAAGCCAGCCCGCAGCATGAGTTGGTGACTCACGATCTCTGCATCAGCAGGAACTTCCTTTAAAGTGGCAAGAAAAAATTGGGAGGTACGCATAAGCCCTGTCAGTTTTTGGTCCGGATGACGAAGTGTATGCCTTTTCCGGAAAAGACGGGAGGGCCGGATTTCGTTTCGGCTGCGCGGCGTCGCAGCGGTTATGGCACTTCCGCGGTGGGAGACTCCGAGAGTGAGCCCAGTTGCGCCGCCTCACTGACGGCGACCGACAGCATTGCAAAATCCGGACTGGTAGATTTTTGTAGATCATTAATCATCTGGGTCAGGCGACTGGTGTCCGCTTGGTGTTGCTGGACCCACTGCCGGACAGCGGCTTTGCCGCGTCCGGCCTGGTTATCCAGTATGAGCCCACTGATCGTGCGCTGCGTCAGATGAAGATCGGACCGCAATGTCGTACGGGCCAGGGCGTGCCAATGGTTATCTGCGGAAAGGTCACGAATCCGGTCTGACAGCCAATGCAGGCCGAGCCGGTCTCCGATATCAAAATACACCGTAGCAACCTGGGCGATTCCAAAGTTGCCTTTGCCCGCGACGTCAGCAATATCCAACGCCCTTGAAAGACCCGCGAGTTCAGCGATGTGATTCGCAATCGCAGGAGGCACGTCAGCATTGAGGTAACGGCGCACCCGGCGTTTTTGAATGAGACGGTTGGAGGCGGCCAGTACCCGCGGGAAACCCCGCCGTAACTGGTCCACAATGTCACGAAACTCACTCACAGAAAGAGCGATGTCGATTGGCTGGGGTCGGTAGCGCAGCAGCCACAGTATGGCCTGTTCCAGCAGAATCCGGGTTTCATGCATCAGTTCTTTTTGAATTTTTGAGGTCACGGCGTTGTCCAGGCCTTCAATTTCGTGCCAAAGATCGCGCAGACGGAATATCTCGCGTGCTGCTGCATAGGCGCGAGCGGTGTCGGATGGATGGGCGCCCGTGAGTTCGTTCATGCGCAACGTGAAGCCTGGACCCACCCGATTGATCATGCTGTTGGTGACATGGGTCGCGATGATTTCCCGACGGAGCCGGTGACCCGGCATAAGATGCTTAAAGCGTGAACTCAGTGCCGTGGGAAAATAGCGTTCAAGATCTTCTGCCAGGAAAGTGTCCTCGGGTACGTCGGAATCGAGCAGTATCTGGAAGGTGGAAATCTTGCTGTGACTCAGCAGGACAGCCAGTTCGGGTCTGGTCAAGCCTTTTTTCTGGGCAATTCTTTCCGTGATCTCGTTTTCGTTAGGCAGATACTCGAGTCCGCGGTTTAGCCCGTAGCTCCGTTCCAGTTGCCGCATCGCACGGGCGTGGTGATGGATTAGACCGGGCGCGCGATCCACGGCCAATGCCAACGCCTGGGTCTGCATGTAATTGTTGCGCAAGACCAGTTGAGCGACTTCCTCGGTCATCTCGCTTAGCAGGTTGTTGCGCTCATCGACGCTTATCTCCCCAGCCTCGACTGCTGCATTGAGTAGAATCTTGATGTTGACCTCATGATCCGAGGTGTCGACTCCGGCGGCATTGTCGATGGCGTCCGTGTGACACAAGCCCCCCCGCCGGCTGTATTCAATTCGCGCGAGTTGGGTTAAACCGAGATTCCCGCCTTCACCAATCACACGACACCGCAACTCGCGTGCGTCCACCCGGACCAAGTCATTGACACGGTCGCCGACAGATTCATGGGTTTCTGTTGAGGCTTTAACGTAAGTGCCGATGCCGCCGTTGAAGAGCAGATCGACCGGGCTCTTGAGCATTTCGTGAATCAGTTCATCGGGACTCAAAGTCTTGGCGCTGATGCCAAGCGCCTTCTGCGCGGCCTCGGACAAGTCGATCGATTTGATGTCACGAGGCCACACACCGCCGCCTTGAGAGATGAGATCTGGATCGTAGTCTTCCCACGTCGACCGCGGCATCTGGAACAGGCGTTCACGTTCTGCATAAGAAGCGGCTGGATCGGGATCGGGATCAATGAAAATATGCAGATGGTTGAAGGCACCGACGAGTCGGATGTGTCGGGATAACAGCAGGCCATTGCCGAAAACGTCACCCGACATATCACCGATGCCCACCACCGAGAACGGCTGAGTCTGGGTATTGATGTCCAGATCACGGAAAAGCCGTTTGACAGATTCCCAGGCACCCCGCGCGGTGATGCCCATCGCCTTATGGTCATAGCCGGTTCGGCCTCCCGACGCGAAGGCATCGTCCAGCCAGTAGCCATATTCGGCAGCAACTTCATTTGCCATATCGGAAAACGTGGCGGTTCCTTTGTCTGCCGCGACCACCAGATAGGGATCGTCCTGATCGTATCGAACCACTCTGGGAGGCGGAATCACCGAGTCATGATCGCGGTTATCGGTCAGATCGAGCATGCCGCGGATGAAGGTCTGGTAGCAGGACTGCACTTCTTCGGTACGCTCGTTGGGCGCACAGTCAGCCAACCGCCTGACGATAAATCCTCCTTTGGAACCCACCGGCACGATGACCGCGTTCTTCACGATCTGTGCTTTGACCAGACCCAGTACTTCGGTTCGGAAATCCTCCGGACGATCTGACCAGCGCAGACCCCCGCGCGCTACCAGGCCGCCGCGGAGATGAACTGCCTCGACTCGCGCTGAGAAGACGAAAATCTCGACCATGGGTCGAGGTGGGGGCATACGGCTAATCGCGCTGCAGTCGATCTTGAGTGCCAGTCGCTCAGGCTGTTGCGGGTTGTGTTGCTGAAAGTAATTCGTCCGCAGTATCGCCTCAATCAGATTGACGTAGGCCGAGAGGATCCGGTCTTCATCCAGATTGGCGACCCGCTCCAGGCCTTGCTGAATGTCTGAACGAATTGTCTCCAGTTGCGCTAGCCGTTCATCCTGCAGGTCTGGGTCAAAGCGGGTCTCGAACAAGCGTACGATGCGCTGGACCATATGCGGGTTTCCCGCAAGTGTGTCAATGACGTATTCCTGGCTGTATCGGAAGCGGATCTGTTTGAGATACCGATACGCTGCCCTCAAAAAGGTGGTCTGCTGCCAGTCGAGTTGTGCTCTGAGCGCCAGCCGATTGAAGCCATCATTGTCCGTGTGCCCCTGCCAGATTCTTCGGAACAGTTGCTCAAAGTCAGACTTGCTCTTTCCAATCTCGATGTCTCGTTGGTCACGGTCGGCAAGATCGAAAATATGAAGAAAGACGATCCGGCCGCTTATGCTTTGGATTCGAAAAGGGTTCTCCGTCAATACGTGGAGTCCGAGATTTTCTATGACGGGCAGTACATCAGAGAGCACCACGGCACAATTAGGGGAATACAGTCTCAGCTGCGCCTCGTGAGCGGCATATCCTGGTGGCTGGTGAAGCGCAATCTCGAGCTGTGCCTCAGTATCCGCCTTCGTAATGTGAGCAAGATGATCAAGCCCATCGGCCGGTGAGAAGTCTTCGCGAAAGGCGGTGGGAAAAGACTCTGCCCATTCATCTGCGAGCGCAAGGCCTTCCCCGTCTCCATGATGATCCTGCAGCAGATGGCTAAGCTCATCGGGCCAGGAGCGGGCTAACTCTTCGACTTTGGATTCGACCTGCTTCAGCTCCGGAGAGCGCGCGTTTAGCGGGTCGACACTGATGAGGTAGTGGATTCGGGTCAGCACCGATTCCGAAAAGTACACGTTGAACTCGTAAGACTGTCCACCGTACGACGCCATGAGCGCGTCGCCGACTTTTTGCCGCAGACTACTGTTGAAGCGATCACGAGGCACAAATACCAGACACGAATAAAACCGGGAGAATCGGTCCCGCCGCACGAATATCCGCGTACGCCGACGTTCCTGCAGGTCAAGCATTCCCATTGCCGTGTCGTAAAGTTCGTCTTCGGTGATCTGAAAGAGATCGTCACGGGGATACCGCTCGATCAGGTTTTGCAGTACCTTGATTCCGTGGCCGTGTTCCGGAAGCCCGCTGCGAGTCAGCACTTGCTGCAGTTTCTGCCGGGAGCCCGGAATGTCCATCACGCTGCGGTTGTATGCGCCCGCAGAAAAAAGACCGACAAGACAGGTTTCTCCGATAAGGTTACCGACAGCGTTTCGATGGCGGACAAAAAGAACGTCCATATAGGCAGGCCGGTGAACGAGAGATCGTTTACTGGATTTGGTGATCATCACCGGTTCACTGTCCTTTTGATCACTCGTGATGTTTTCGGGCAAGACCGAAAGCCGATCGACAAGATCAAGATCGTCGCGTGGTCTCAGGATCCCAAGCGCTGAGGTTGCCTGAGGCAGCAACCTGGCATCTTCGTCGGATGACATGTCATAACGGATGGCTCCCAAAAAGGTGAAATTCTCCTCGCCGATCCATCGACACAACGCACAGGCTTCTGAGCGGGCATCGTCGTCTTCCGACCCATCGGGAACATCAAGATCATCTGCAAGGGAAAGTGCCAGTTCGCGCATGGCAATGCGGTCGTCATTCGCCGCCGAGACCTCGCTCAGAACCCGGGCCAATTCGGAAACGATGCGGTGGAGCCGTTCGGTCCGGAATTCGCGGCTGATGTGGAAACACAGAAAGGATTCAGAGGCCGCGTCAGCCGCATCGTGATTCAGCACGGTGAGACGGCCGTTTTCGTCTCGACTCACCTTGACCACAGGGTGGATGGTAAGTTGAATGGTGTAACCGAGTCGGTTGAGCGCCATCGACGCGGAATCGACCAGGAAAGCCATGTCGTCGACCACGGCTTCGACAACGGTAAAAGGACTCGCTTGCGCAGTTTGTGGCTCGGCTGGGTTGTTCGCGCGCAGCAGGAATTGTCCGGGTTGTCGCTGCTCGGCGAGATCAAGGTGGGCAAGTGCGTGTGTGTACAGCACCTCAGGATCGAATCGGGCAAGATCATCGGAGGGGATTCGATGAAAATATGCTTTAAAAAAAGATTGCGCGAGGTCTGCTTTCGCGGGAGTCAGCCGCTGCCTCGCCCATTCACTGAGCGTTTCGATCAGTCTATTGCGGTCAAATGAAGGTGTTGCCGCCATCAGGAACAACGTTTTTAAGGTCGGTGCAGCGCATTGGCCGTTGATGCTGGACTATACGCCAATTCCTGCAGCTGTTGGACTCATTACGCGACGCTTCGTGGAATCGTTCAGTGCGTTAAGTTTTCCTGGGCGCCACGGTAAACTCTCAGGAGTCGTTTCAGCGGCAGTTTCACCAGAGGAACATCATGACCGAGCAGCCCTTGTGGCAACCGGCTCCCGAGCAGGTTGCGATCACCAACATGACCCGCTTTGCGTGTGATGTTTCTTTGCGATGGGGCCGGACCTTTAAGGACTACGCCGACCTGCATCGCTGGTCGGTTGAGGAGCCCGAAGCGTTCTGGATCAGCGTCTGGGACTGGACGGGGGTGATTGGGACAGGAGACACAGATCCCGTAGTCGTTGACCGGGAGCAGATGCCTGGTGCCCGCTGGTTTCCCAAGACCCGTCTCAATTTCGCCCAAAATCTTCTGCGTCGGCGGGATGCGGCTTTGGCCTTGATTTTCCAGGCTGAGGATAAGGTCACACGTTCCCTCAGTTTTGCCGAGCTCTATGCCCAGGTCGCCCGCCTTGCCGACGGCCTCAAACAGGCTGGGGTGGTCCCCGGCGATCGGGTCTGTGGTTTCATGCCGAACATGCCGGAGACCGTTGCAGCGATGTTGGCGAGCGCATCCGTAGGGGCGGTGTGGTCTTCATGTTCTCCGGACTTCGGCGTTCAAGGTGTCTTGGATCGCTTTGGCCAGATCTCTCCCAAAGTGCTCTTCAGCGCTGATGGCTACTGGTATAACGGCAAGACTCACGATTCGCTTGAGAAACTTCGTGAAATCATAAATGGCCTGCCATCGCTTGAGCACACCGTGATCGTGCCTTTGATTTCGGACAAGCCGGAACTGTCGGCCAATCCCGGCGCCAGGCTGATTACCGATTTTGAAACGGACGCAACGCAGATTGATTTTGAGAATCTGCCTTTTGATCATCCGCTTTACATCATGTACTCCTCTGGCACGACCGGCGTGCCCAAATGCATTGTGCACGGAGCGGGAGGATCCCTCCTCAAACATCTCGTGGAGCAGCAGCTGCATGTCGATCTGCGCCCGGATGATCGGCTGTTCTATTTCACGACCTGTGGCTGGATGATGTGGAACTGGCTGGTCTCTGGATTGGCGAGTGGCGCCACCGTGGTGTTATACGATGGTTCGCCGTTCTTTCCTGACGACAATGTCGTGTTCGATCTGGTGACACAGGAGCAAGTGGGTGTGCTCGGCACCTCCGCCAAATATATTGATGCGATTGCCAAGGCAGGCCTGAGGCCGCGCGAGACTCACGATCTTTCCCATGTCAGGACTATTCTTTCAACGGGCTCTCCCCTGATCCCGGAGAGTTTTGACTATATTTACGATGCGGTGAGTCATACCGCGTGCCTGTCATCGATTTCCGGCGGCACAGATATCATGGGGTGCTTTATCGGCGGCAATCCCAATTTGCCGGTCTGGCGTGGAGAAATCCAGTGCCCGATTCTCGGCATGCAGATAGAAGTCTGGGACGACCAGGGTACAAAGGTGCCGGATCGAGAAAAAGGGGAGCTGGTGTGCGTCAACGCTTTCCCCTCGATGCCGGTCGGATTCTGGGACGATCCGGAAGATGCAAAATACAAAGCCGCGTACTTCGAGAAGTTCCCAGGCGTCTGGTGTCACGGAGATTACATTGCCGTCACCGAGCATGATGGGGTTGTAGTCTTCGGCCGTTCGGATGCCGTATTGAACCCCGGAGGTGTGCGAATCGGCACAGCGGAGATCTACAGGCAGGCCGAGCGTGTTGAGCAGGTGCTGGAAAGCCTGGTGATCGGACAGCAGTGGAAAGGAGATGTGCGAGTGGTGCTGTTCGTCCGTTTGCGCGAAGGGGAGGAGCTCGATGATTCGCTTCGGGCAAGAATCTGCAGCGAGATTCGGCAAAACACCACACCTCGTCATGTACCCGCCAAAGTGATTCAGGTTGCGGATATTCCCCGTACGAAAAGCGGCAAGATCGTCGAGTTGGCGGTGCGCCGAATCGTGCACGGTGAGCCGGTGCTCAACCGGGAGGCGTTGGCCAACCCGGAGGCGCTCGATTTATTCGCTAACTTGCCAGAATTGGATGTTTAACGCGCCCGGACTCAGTCGCCGGGCAGGCCGATAATGCGGTAGCCCTGCGGCACCATCAGGCGTAGCGACACATCAAGTTGGTCGACTGCTGCTAACGTGGCGGAGAATGTGTCGGAAGTTTTTTCCAGCCGAATCGGTAGGGAAGTATTGTCAGCGAGGCCGAGCGGGGGCAGGACAAACCCCATTGACGATAAAAGGGCACTTGCAGACAACCGCAGTTCCTGAACGTAGGCCGCGAGCTCCGCAAGGGTCTGGAAATCCGCCGGACTGATCCCAAGCCCTCTGTTGTCAGTTACACAGCTTCGACCGATTGCCTGCTCTTTTCGGCGAATTTGCCACCATTGGCAGCGAATACCCGCTGCATCGCCATGCTGGCCCAGGTTTTTCAGCTTGATTGAGCCATCGGCGATCGCATCGGGGTCGGGAATCCCTAGGCTCTTCAGCATCTCATCGAGGTGCTGGCGCTTTTCCTCTGAGAGAGTCTCGCGCTGCGCCATCAGGCTTTGCGCAATACCGGAGAACTGATCAATAGATTGGCGCAATACGGCGGGATCAACCCGTGTCAGCTCTTTGCGTGCATGCCGTATGAAGTAAACCTCACGGTTGTCCGAGATGAACAGCACTTCCTGGCGAGGCATCCCCGAATGGGTAAGCCGGACACGACCGTCACTGATGACAATCTGGGCCTTACCCGCGATGCCGTGATCGACAGTATCGATGATCAATCGGGTAGCAGCCTCGGCAGGTATGATGGCGCCCGCCAATGAGCAAAAGCCAAACAGAGCGAAAGTCAAGCTGGGAAGTCTTCGAGGGAAAGATAAGATCAAGACAAAGCCCTGGATTTTGATCAGGCGCCAAAGCCCGAAGGATGACGGCCTGACTGTGGAACCAGTTGGATTGTAAATGATGGAAAAGAGGCGTGTCGTCGGTACGTATTTGGGTATCAGGTATCATCCGAAGCCGGTCCGGTGAGCCTCAACTCGGATCCGTTCATCCGCGGGATGCGGCAGAACGTGGCAGGGGTAACCCGGATTGATTTTCGCTGGAGCCAACTGGAACAAACTTTAATAAAAGAAAGCACAGGACCCATGATTACCAATATTTACGGCAAACAGCTAAGTGACCTTGAGAAGATGCGGGTCGAAGAAAAAATCCGTCACGTCAAGGAGGCGATCCCGCATGAGGTCTATGAGGTTCTCACGGCCGAGTGGCGGCGATTTGTCACCAGGAGCGTTGAGCAGGGCCAGGGAGAGATGAAGCTTGAGGAGTTCGATTACTATTTTGAACTTTTCATGAAGTTTCCCCATTGATCTGAACCCCTTGGATCTTTCATGACGTATCCGGATATCGACCCCATTGCAATCAGTCTCGGGCCGCTTGCGATCCACTGGTACGGTCTGATGTATCTCGTCGCATTTGCGGCCGGCGGTCTGCTCGGCAGATACCGGGCCGGTCGGATGCCGGGACAGTGGACCAACACGGAGATCTGGGATCTCGTTTTCTATATCGCCGTCGGGGCGGTGCTCGGCGGCCGGCTCGGTTATGCGCTTTTTTACAACGCCGGCTATTACCTGTCACATCCTCTGGAGAT
>CEUY01001774.1_pt1 | contig 10513 bp, 12 predicted proteins | sample 361481 | NCBI WGS metagenome assembly CEUY01 (sample SAMEA2622737, study PRJEB7988) | marine metagenome | isolation source: saline water (ENVO:00002010), including
AATTAAGCTTCATTAATGAAGAACATGATAGTAAAGGTAATTAAGTACGCAGGCACAAATGGAGTTGCTTTTGTAGCTGATTTTACTTTGCTATTAATTCTAGATTACCTACTTAGTTTTGACAGAGCCTACATAGCTGGATTTTGCTATTTAATTGGGACATGCGTTAGTTTTGTTCTTGCAAAAAATTTTGTTTTTGGCAGAGGCTGGATGGCAGATAAACCATTAATTGAGTTTTCTGCATATTTCTTAGGAGGCGTTATGGGCGCTATTATCACTGCATTTATGTTTTATCTTTCAGTGCAAGTAGGCATTACAAATATTTTGGTGCAGAAAATCATAGCAACACCGATTGCCTTCCTTATTGTCTTCTTATACAGAAATTTCATAGTATTTAATGATGGTAAGTGATGTAGCAGATCTATTAATCAAAGAATTTGGTGAGAAAAAGATAAAAACTTCAAAAGATTATTTAGATAAATATGGCAGAGATTGGTACAAAGGAATTGAAGCAAAACCTAGCGCAATATTTTTTCCAGAAAATGAAAAAGACATTAGCGATTTAATTATATTTGCTAATAAACATAAACATCCTATTGTTCCATCTGGTGGAAGAACAGGGCTCAATGGAGGAGCTACAGCAGCAAACAATGAGATTGTAGTAAGTTCTGAGAAGTTAAATAAAATAGAATGGCTATCTGATGCAAATCAGATAAAGTGTCAATCAGGGGTGATTACAGATAATGCAAAAGAATTTGCTTTAGAAAATAACAGATTATTGCCAATTTCATTCTCTGCAACATCATCAAGCACTATAGGGGGAAATCTAGCGACTAATGCTGCTGGAGCTAAATTTATTAGATATGGCGCAACAAAAGAACATGTTGCAAGCATGAAAGTTGTATTAGCTTCTGGAGAATTAATTGAATTAAGAAAAGATGTTCTTAAAGATGCAACTGGCCCAAATCTTATGGAGCTTTTTTTTGGTTCAGAAGGAACTTTAGGTTTTATAACTGAAATTACTTTAAATACTTTTCCATTGCCTGCTTACACTGAGAATATTCTTATAAATTTTAATGATATTAATCTTATTCAAGAGGAGATATTAAAAACAAACAATAAAAATATTATTTCAGCAGTAGAATTCTGGGATAGCAATTGCCAGAAACTATTCAATAAAGAAAAGAATGACAACTATGAAGCATTAATTGAATTAGCAGCAGATAGTGAAGCAGAAATTAATAAATGTCTTGAAGATATAGCAAACCTAAATGCCGAGGTTAGTTTATTGAATTCTAAACAAACTAGTGAGCTCTGGAGTAAAAGAGAAGAAATTCCAGTAAAACTTGCAGACTTAAATGCTTATAAATTAGATATATGCGTTCCTATAAAAAATTTGAAAAGCTATTTAGATGAAATATATAAGATTGATTTAGATAAAGAAGTGTATTGTTTTGGCCATCTTGGGGATGGAAATGTGCATGTAAATATAGTCTCAGACACAAATTTAGAAGAACTAAAAAGCAAGATATATGAGCTAACTATTTCTTTAAATGGCTCTCCAAGTGCTGAACATGGTATCGGGCAGAGAAAAAAGCACATTTGGGCCGATTTTTCTTATTATTCTGATAAGTTAAAATTGCTTGAAAGCCTTAAAAAATCAATGGATCCTAACAATATACTCTGTCCAAAAGTTTTTTTTGATTAGCCAAATTACTCCAAACTCTTTATAGATAGTCAATGCAAGCTTAAACAATATATATAAATATTATTTATATTGCTTAATGTCCCTATTTTTAAGGCATTTATAGTAATTTAAATAAAGTTGTCAAAAGTAGCCCATTTTGTACCATATCCATGAACTATTTCATGGGGGAAATATGGATAGTATTATGAAAACAGTAACGGCTTTCGTAGATGGTCTTACTAGTGTTCTAGTCAGCGTAATCGGTTTAGGTATTGTTGCCGGAATCGTATTCGGTGGCAATGCGTGGTTTGTTGGAGATGTAATCGGTACAATTATGGGTTATGTCGACATGTTAGGTTCAGGCGGATTAGGTGGACTTGTAGTCTTACTAATCGTTATGGGCGTACTTGGAATTAAATAAACCTATTTAGAGCATGGGGGATAAAACCCTCATGCTTTTTTTTTGATATATGAAATTTTTTAATTTTGACTTTAATAAGCTTAAAAACTTCTTAAGTAAACTTACAGAAGTTCTGTTATTGTTTGTTTCAGTCTCACTTCTATTAGGTGTCTTATTTGGACCTGACTCAGCCTTTATCGGTGGAGTTTACCAAAACTTTGCAAACATTCTTACTGACTTAGGCCAGGATGGTGTAGTAGCTCTTATTGCTTTAGCCATAATTTTTGCAATCTTAAAAAAGTAAGACAATATCAAGCCTTTTTATTCAAAAGAGGCAGGCATACTTTTATTCTTAACAAAAAGGATTACTTCCTTTCTAAAAAGTATTAATTATAATTACTATCTGCATTTGGCTATGTAGCTCAGCTGGTTAGAGCGCAGCATTCATAATGCTGAGGTCCTTGGTTCAAGTCCAAGCATAGCCACCAATTTTAAACATTAAATTTAAAGTGAATGACATCACCATCCTGAACGATGTATTCTTTGCCCTCCATTTTTAATTTGCCTTGTTCTTTGGCTCCTGACTCACTCTCGGATTCAATATAGTCTTTAAAGCTTATGACTTCTGCTTTGATAAATCCTCTCTCAAAATCAGTGTGTATTTTGCCTGCAGCTTCTGGTGCAGTTGAACCAGTCTTCACTGACCAAGCTCTAACTTCTTTTGGTCCAGCTGTGAAATATGAGAAAAGATCTAACATTTCATACCCCTTTCTAATTACAAGATTAAGCGCTGGTTCTTCAAGACCAAGTAAATTTAAATATTCTTTTTTATCTTCTTGGCCTAAATCAACAAGTTCACCTTCAGCTTTAGCAAAGACCTTAATGATGGATAGATTATTTTTTGCAGCGTAGTCTTCAAGTTCTGGAAGATGGGTATTTTTATTCTCATCTTCATGTAGATTAGCTATAAAAAAGAATGGTTTTCCTGTGACAAGCTGCATTTGCTTTAAAAACTCTTTGTCGTTTTCTTCAATAGCAATATTTCTGATTGGGATATTCTGATTTAATCCAGCCTCAAGCTTTTCTAATAAATCATGCTCTGACTGAGTTTCTTTATCTCCGCTTCTTAACTGTTTAAAAATTCTCTCCCTTCTTTTTTGGACTATTTCCAGATCACTAAGGATTAGTTCTGTATCAATAGTCTCTAGATCACTGATAGGTGAAATTTTTCCTTCTACATGAATAATATTAGTGTCTTCAAAACATCTAATGACGTGAGCAAAACATTGTGTCTCTCTAATGTGGGAAAGAAACTTATTACCTAGACCTTCTCCAGAATGTGCGCCTTTAACTAAGCCAGCTATATCAACAAATTCCATGAAGGAGGGTATTACTTTTTCAGGTTTAACTAAGGAAGCTAATTGATCAAGCCTTTCATCAGGTATGTTAACGCGTGCTATGTTTGGCTCTATTGTACAGAAAGGAAAATTCTCTGCATCGATCTTTTGAGAAGTGAGAGCATTGAATAAAGTCGATTTACCAACATTGGGCAAGCCAACGATTCCACATTTAATGCTCATTTTGTATGAAGATCATTCATGGCGATAAGCCATTCTTTATTTAGCAGTTGGTCAAGTGACTCATTAGCTTTTGTGAAAGCGTTATTAAGTCCTTCTTTTTCACTTGGGGTTGGTTTCTTGATAACCCAGGCATTTGTCTCCTCTTTAACTGGAGGATGACCAATACCAAGTCTAAGTCTGACAAAATCATTTCCTACCTTATTAATAATGTCCTTAAGTCCTCTATGGCCGCTGTGACCTCCACCTATCTTTAACTTTACTTCACCAGGCTCTAAATCCATATCATCATGAATAACAAGAACATCATTTAATTCTTTAACTTTATATTTTTTGATTAAACTTAGAGTTCTGCCGCTATTATTTATGAATTCATTTGGCTTAACAAAACCAATTTTTAGATCTTTGTAAGTTGTTTCACCAAGAAGGCCTTCTATTTTGTTTGATTTTTTTAATTCAACGCTTAGTTGATTACAGATTAAATCTAAATAGTCATAGCCAGCATTATGTCTGGAATGATTATACTTATCTCCTGGATTACCTAGACCGACTATACAAAGATCTAACAAGTTACTCTGATTTTTCCCCAGAATCTTCTGAGCTATTATCTTCAGCAGGTTTTTCATCTGCACCTTCTGTTGTTTCTTCTGTTCCTTCTTCTGTTCCTTCTTCTTCGTCTTCAGCTATTTCATCTTCAAAGTCTAGAGTACCACCTCTAGCAGTTAATACAGAAACTAATACAGGGTCTTGTTCTTTAAGATTTGTTGGGAAATCATAACCTTCATTTAAAGATAATGAGCTTAACCTGACATTTTCTTTAGTTTTGATTTCTTCCATATCAACTTCAATAGATTCTGGAATTGATTCAGGGCTTGAAAGCACTGTTATTTCTTTACAAACATGGTTAATAACACCACCCTCCATTTTTACGCCATAGCAATTATCTTGATTCTTAAGAACTACAGGGACAGTAACAGTTACTTGAGTTCCTTTTACAACTCTTTGAAGATCTATATGAGTAAATACATTTTTTGAAGGATGTTTTTGCACTTCTTTAAATACCACATTTTCTTTTTTGCTTTCTATTTCTATTTCAACTATTGAGTTAAACAATCCTTCATTAGAAATAATTTTTAGTAATTCATTTTTTTGTACGTAGATTGGTTGAGGCTGGTCTTTTCCACCATAAATAATGCCTGGAACTTTATTATCTTTGTAAATAGCTTTTTTTGGCGCTAATCCACCAATTTCTTCTCTTTTCTCTGCCTTAAGCTTTAAAGTTTCCATTATTTAAATAATTCACTGATTGAATCACCAGTTGCTATACGCGTAATTGCCTCTGACAATATAGGTGATATATCAAAGACGTCTATTTTAGGGCATTTTTTAGATTTGTCACCAATATCGATAGAGTTTGATACTACCAATTTATCTATTGCAGAATTGTTTAAATTCTTAATAGCATCGCCCGATAATACTGGATGTGTAATATAGGCAATTATTTCTTTTGCTCCCTTGTCTTTTAGAGCATGACTCGCATTACTTAATGTTCCGGCTGTATCAATCAAATCATCCGGCACTATACACACTTTTCCTTCTACATCACCTATAAGATTGATTACTTCTGATTCATTTGCTTTCTCTCGCCTTTTATCTATTATTGCAAGATCTTGCACTCCTAATGTCTTAGCTACTGATCTAGCTCTAATAACCCCACCTGTATCTGGTGATACAACTTGCAGATCTTCAACATCATATTTCTCAAGCAAACCCTTCACCATGATGTTTGCGGTATAAATATTATCAACTGGAAATGAAAAGAATCCTTGTATCTGTTCTGAGTGAATATCCAAAGTAATTATTCGAGAAATTCCAACTTCACTTAACATGTCTGCAATAACCTTTGCACTTATGGGCACTCTTGCAGATCTAACTCTTCTGTCTTGTCTTGAGTAGCCAAAGTAAGGAATTACAGCTGTTACAGATCTTGCTGAAGCTCTTTTCAAAGCATCTACCATTAGAACCAATTCCATTAAGTTTTTTTCAGCAGGATTATTGGTAGATTGAATAATAAAAGTGTCTTTACCTCTTACGTTCTCATTAACTTCTACATTTATTTCACCATCACTAAAAGTTCCCACTTTCATTGGGCCAAGATCTGTTTCTAGATTCTTAGCAACTTTCTTTGCTAGATCTATATTTGAATTCCCTGTAAAAAGTACTCTATTACTCATATTGCATATTATACATAGTGGCTGGGGTGGTAGGATTCGAACCTACGAATGGCGCCACCAAAAGGCGCTGCCTTACCACTTGGCCACACCCCAATCCGAAACAAAGTCTTAGTATTCTAATCCTTTAGCGAGAAAAATTCTAAAATTCTTACCAATTTTTTCATTAATAATCTCTTTCTCGCTTTCTGAAGGATTTTGTAAAAATAATGTTGATCCAGTGCCACTTAATTTAAGCTTTTCAAAGGTTTTATTTGGTAATTGACTCCTAAGAAGGCCATAAAAATCTTTAAATTCTTCATTTTCTTTAATTAACACAGGCAAGAAGCTATTAATTTCCTTATTTTCGATATTCTGAAATTCAAGATAGGTAGATTTATAAAGGTTCTGGGTGGAAACAAATATTTGAGGACAAATTAGTAGATATTCAGAAGAATTAAATGAACTTTTGCCTAATATGTCTCCAATTCCTGAAGCATAACAACTTTTTTTATGCACAAAGACAGGCACATCTGCACCTAAAGCTAAAGCTATTTCAGTATTATCAATATCTTTAATTTGGATATTATGAAATTCTGCAAGAAATCGTAGAGCAATTGCTGCATTTGAACTGCCGCCACCCAATCCTGCTCCTATTGGGATTGATTTCTTAATCTTTGCTTCAAATTTTTGATTTACTCCATATTTTTCATTAAACCATTCAATAGTTTTAGTTATGGAATTGTTATCTTTTATTACCTTCTCATTTGAATCTATTAGAAGGCCATCACTTTCTTTAAATGAAACTTCATCATATAGGTCAATAATTTGAAAATGAGTAAGAATCTCATGATAGCCATTATCGAGTTTTGTCATTACATTCAAATAGCTATTTATTTTTGCGTAAGATCTGTATTTATATTTCATCTAATATCAAATTAATTCTTGAATTGTTATCTTCCCTAGCTATTTGGATATTACAGCCTTGATTGGAATCGCATTCATTTACTAACAAAAAGTAGAACTCGGATGGAGAAGGTAGTTTTTTTTGAAGCTGAGCATATTCTTTATTAGAGCTTTTCCATGAATTGCCTTGGCTAAATACGCCATATAAAAGATTGATTCCTAATGTGTCATATACTTCAATAGAAGATTCTTTAATATTTGATGCTATTTTTACTTTAAATATTGAAGATTGTTCTTTAGATATATAAGATAATTTTCCTTCTAGATTGTAACTTTTATTAGATGTATTTAAACTTGCACAGCTAGTTAAAATCAGAATTAGAGAAATTAGCTTTAAATAAGATTTAAAATAATAATTATGGAATTTCATTGCTGGGGCATAAGTCATAAATCTACCTCTTTAGAGGTTAGAGAAAAATTTGCGTTTAATAAAGACAAGATTGATGAAATTTTAGCAAAACTTAAAACTTTGACAGCTTTTGACAACGGTATTTTCCTATCGACATGCAATAGAACAGAATTTTATTCATTTTGCCCAAGAATAGAAATAAAGAAATTTGATGCACATTTAGAGCATATTATTGGCAAGGGGCTAGAAGTGAGAAAAAATGACCAATATCTTTTTTCAGACAGTGATGCATTTGCTCATTTGCTTCGTGTCATGACGGGTATTGATTCGATGATTGTTGGCGAACCAGATATTTTTGGCCAAGTTAAAAAGGCATATGAGAATTCTCGCTCTTTTGGCTATTTAAATTCAAACCTCGATGCAATTTTCTCTAAATCTATAAATATTGCTAAGGAAATTCGTTCAACTACAAATTTATCAAAGAATCCAATTTCAATAGCATCATTAGTTGAAAATATAATCTTGAAGGAAGGAAATTCCCCTGTTCTCATTATTGGTGCTGGCGACGTGGGCAGGCCCTTATTAAAGAGGCTTTTAGTGAATAATTATGATGTAACTCTTTTTAATCGATCACAAGTGGAAATTGAAGGAATTAAAAGTAAACCACTTAATGAATTAAATGAAAATATTAACCATTTTAAGACTATTGTTGTTGCCGCTCCGTCAGAGAAAACATTTTTTACATTAGAAAATTTTCAGGATTCCGAAGAAAGGCTAATTTTTGATTTAGCTATTCCAAGAAATTTAGATAGTGAAATAAACAATATAGAAAACCTGAAGCTTTTAACGTTAGATCAAATTAGCATGATGGTAGAAGAGAATATAAAAGGAAGAAAAGATTCTGTAGCTCAAGCTGAAGGAATGATTGAGAAAAATTCTGAAACTGAATTTAGAAGAATTAAAAACAAAAAGAATATAAACATTAAACAGAAAGAATTTAGAGAAAGTTTATCTGAAACCAAAGACGAAGCTGTAAATAAGGCTAAAGATAGGATATTAAGGGGCGATGATATAGAAAGTGTAATAGACGATCTTGCAAATGAAATTTCGTCTAAAAATGCCTTCCAAATATCAAAGATTTTAGATAGTTCAGCTAAGGATAATAAAAATAGACAATCATGAAGCAAGCCATAAGAGATTCTCTAGATAGTATTCAAAAAAAAGCTGATGATTTAAGTACGAAATTATCTGACCCCAAGCTTACCTCAGACATTAATCAACTAACTAAACTCAATAAAGAATACTCTGAAATAAAAGATGTAGTTGAGAACTGGAACAGATATCAAGAGCTTGAAGCGTCAATTGAAGATTTAGATACTCTTATAAAAGATGAAGAAATGAAAAGTCTTGCTTTAGAAGAGAAAGATCAAAATGAGAAAGAAATTGAAAAAATTGAAGCAGAGATAATGATTCAACTATTACCAAAAGATAAAGACGACGAAAGAAATTCTTTTGTTGAACTGCGTGCTGGAGCAGGAGGTGATGAAGCAGCAATTTTCGTAGGAGATCTATATAGAATGTACGGTAGATTTGCAGAAAGAAATAAGTGGAAAGTTGAAAAAATTAAAGAAATACCTTCAGGAACAGGCGGATTTAAAGAAATAGTAATAAAAGTAATTGGAACTGATACATATGGAAATCTAAAATTTGAATCTGGAGTTCATAGGGTTCAAAGGGTTCCTCTAACAGAATCTCAAGGCAGAATACATACATCGACTGCTACGGTGGCAGTATTGCCTGAAATTGATGATGTTGAAGAGAAGGATCTAGATATGTCAGAAATAAGAGTGGACACATATAGAGCTTCAGGCGCAGGCGGACAACACGTAAATAAAACCGATTCAGCAGTTAGATTGACTCACTTGCCATCAGGCATAGTGGTTGAGTGCCAAGATGATAGGAGCCAACATAAAAATAAAGCAAAAGCTTTAGGATTGTTATCTTCTAAGATTTATGACATCGAAAAACAAAAAATAGAGCAAGAGAAAGCAAGTGAAAGAAAATCTTTAGTTGGTACTGGAGACAGAAGTGAAAAAATTAGAACATATAATTTTCCTCAAGGAAGAATTACTGATCACAGACTAAAGTTAACTCTTTATAACATAGACAGTTTTATTGATGGTGATATCGATGAAATGTTAAGTTCACTAAAAGCACAAAGTAATGCAGAAAAACTTCTAGAAATTGAAAATAAATAAATCTTCAACTAAAAAAATAAAACTGGCCTGGGATTCAGTGTATAGAAATGAATACGATGAAGGTTTAAGGTTTCTTATTCTAGGCCTTCTAGATAAAGATTTTAGTTTAGATCGGGTTATCCAAGAAATTAAAAATAAAAGACCAATTCAATACATCATTGGTGAATGGAATTTCTATGAAGGAACTTATTTTGTAAATAAAGATGTTTTGATTCCAAGACCAGAAACTGAAATGTTGGTTGATCATATTAAAAATAATTTCTCAAACTTAGAAAATGTGCTTGATCTTGGTACAGGTTCCGGTTGTATAGCAATTGAAATATCAAAACTATTTGAGAGTGCAACTATTCTTGGATCTGATGTATGCGAAAAAGCACTTAAAGTTGCAAAAAAAAATAATAATCAATCAAACAATAAGGTTAATTTCATTAAATCTAATTGGTTTTCAGATATTGAAGGACAGTTTGATCTTATTGTCTCAAATCCACCCTATATTCCTGAGGGCACAAAGCTAGAAGCTAGCACTCTTTTTGAGCCAAAAGTAGCTTTATTTTCTGAAGAAACTGGGCTGAAAGATCTTAAAAAAATTATTTCTGAAGCAATCAACTATCTTAAAATTAATGGTGCACTAATTTTAGAACATGGAATGGGGCAATCATCTGAATTAAGTTCTTATATGAAAAAAATAGGCTATAAGAATATAGGAACTTTAAATGATCTAAAAGATATTAATAGGTTTGTGTATGGATATAAATAATTCACTAGTTTCTAGATTTTATTCGCAGATTATTCTTGAGGATTTCTCAGTTCAAGACCAAGAAGAGCTTTTAAAAAAAGAAATTACAATAATTGGTTGTGGGGGTCTCGGTTCTCCTATAAGTGTTTATCTGGCAGCATCTGGAATTGGTAAGATCAATTTAGTTGATCCAGATAAAGTGGAAATTAGAAATTTACATAGACAAGTTTTCTTTCAAGAACAAGATGTAGGCAGGTATAAAGTAGATACACTTAAAGATCATATTGAAAAGTTAAATTCTCATTGCAAGATTACTGTTTTTAAACAAAA
>CEUY01015054.1_pt1 | contig 10512 bp, 11 predicted proteins | sample 361481 | NCBI WGS metagenome assembly CEUY01 (sample SAMEA2622737, study PRJEB7988) | marine metagenome | isolation source: saline water (ENVO:00002010), including
CCCCTCTTGCCTATAGAAGATAGCAGAATAGAAGCTTCGTCTTTTATTTCTACACAATGTTCTAATAATCCAAAAGAAATAGAACTGGTTACTATAGGTCCTTTGACAAATATAGCTAGAGCATTGGATCTCAATCCTAATCTAAATAAAGAAATTAAAAAAATAACTATGATGGCAGGTGCAGCCAAAGTTCCTGGAAATATAACTCCAGCAGCAGAATTTAATGTTTGGGCAGACCCAGAAGCAGCTTCTAAAGTCTTCAAGTCAGGTATTGATATAACAATGGTTCCTTTAGATGTATGCCATAAAACAAGATTAAGTAAAGAGCAGTTAGTCTCTATAGGAGACCATGAACATCCTTTCTGTAAATTTGTCCTAGAATCAGTAAAACCCTGGATAAATATTAGATCTGAACTTGTCAGCGATGAAGGACTACATTTATATGATTCATTAGCTATGGCCATTTGTTTTATGCCCGAGCTAGTAGAATGTCAATCTGCCTATGTTGGTGTAGAAACTGCAGGTAATTACTCTACGGGAGAAACGGTCTGTGAATTCAATGAATCTATTATGGGAAAATTAAAGAAACAAGAACCTAATGCACAGGTTGCTTTAAATTTAGATGTTAAAGTTTTTAATAAAATTTTTTATGAAAGGGTAATTAGTTTCCTGAAGACTTTATAAGTCTTTTTCTTCTTCTGACAACATTAATTCATCTTCATAAGCCAAAGTAGATATGTCTCTCATTCTATCTATGAATAATTTACCCTTCAAATGGTCAAGTTCGTGCTGGAAAACTGTTGCCAAGAAATCTTCTACAACTAAAGATCTTGACTTTGCAGCTTCGTCTAGATAATTCACTTGTATCCTTCTTGGTCTGCTCACTAATCCTCGTAAACCAGGTACACTTAAACACCCTTCCCAAAATTCTTGTTGAGTTTCATCAAGGACCTGTATTTTTGGATTAAAAATTACATACTCCTTTGAGATAGGAGCTTCAGGGTATCTTTCATTCTCTTCTTCTATTTTGATAACTGCTAACTGTTTTGAAATTCCAATTTGAGGAGCAGCTAACCCTATTCCTCCATATTCCTCCATAGTCTCCCATAAGTCATTTACCAATTGGGTTGTCTTCTCCAAGATTATTTCTTTCTTAGAGAAGGCTTGGGCAGTCTCCCTTAGAAGGGGGTTTCCCATTTTTATTACATTATGAACAGTCAAAGTTATTCCTTTATTTACTTTTAGCTCTTATTATACAAGTGTTGTTATTCTAGTAGAGAGTCGTTATAAATCGCTAAATAAATGTTATACAAAAGTGCAAATGAGCTTTTGAGTTCTATAAGAGATAAAAAAATCTCTTCTGTTGAGCTTTTGGAAGCTCTTTTAAGAAGAATAGAAAATATAAATCCACAAATAAATGCTGTTGTAACTTTAGATTCAGAAAGAGCTCTCAAAAAAGCTAAAGAAGCAGATACAGATCTAGCTAAAGGTAAGAACTGGGGTCTTCTCCATGGCTTACCCATGACAATAAAGGATGCTTATGAAGTTGAAGGAGTAGTATCTACTGGAGGCAATCCAATTTGGAAAAATAACATACCATCAAAAAATGCAGAGGCAGTACAGAGACTAGTGAATGAAGGTGCTATTATTTTTGGTAAAACTAACGTACCTTTGAATTCAGCTGATCTGCAAAGCTATAACGAAATATACGGAACGACCAACAATCCTTGGGATTTAGATAAAACACCTGGGGGCTCTTCCGGGGGCTCAGCAGCTGCATTAGCTAGTGGAATGACTCCTCTAGAGTTAGGAAGTGATATAGGAGGTTCGATTAGAACACCTGCTCATTTTTGTGGATTGTTTGGTCATAAACCTTCATACAACATAGTCTCAGAGGTAGGTCATTTACCCCCTCCTCCTGGTTTAGTGCTAACTGGTAATGGTCTCTCTGTAGCTGGTCCTTTAGCAAGATCTCCGGAGGACATAGAATTAGTATTAGGAATTCTAGCTGCTCCCCAAGAACAAGATAATATTGCCTGGAAATTAACACTTCCAGAACCGAGAACAAAAAAAATTGAAGATCTTCGAGTAGCCGTATGGTCTGATGATGAATATGCTGAAGTTGATTCAGAAATTTCTAAACTAATAGAGGAAACTGCTCAAGACTTAAAGTCAGCAGGTGCTAGCGTAGAAAATGCAGCATTACCTTTCAAACTCCAAGACCTAGATACTATTTATAATAACTTATTGCAACCAGTTATGAGTGCAGGAGTACCAAGAGATCAACTTAAAGAAATAGATGAGTTTGCAAAAACAGTATCAGAAGATGACCATTCAACTCATGCTAAGGTAGCAAGAGGAATTTCCATACTTGCTAGAGATCATATGGTTGTACAAGCCCAACGAGAAATGATTAGACAACAATGGAGAGAATTTTTTACTAAATACGACATCCTTTTATGTCCAACTTGCGTAGTGCCAGCTTTTAATCATGATCATGCGAACTTTGCTGAAAGATTTTTACTTATCAATAATAAACAAAGGGAATACTGGAACAGCCTTATCTGGGCAGGACCAGCGATAATGGGTAAACTTCCGGTTACAAATACACCGATAGGATTAACCCAGGCAGGATTGCCTGTAGGAGTGCAAGTTGTAGGTCCTTTTTTAGAGGATAAAACAACCATAGAAGCATCTAAAATGATAAGAGATTTAAGGGGTGGTTTTAAAGTACCACCTGACTTTGAGGAAATATAAATTGAAAGAACATGGCAAAAAACAGATTACTAAATCTATTGAGCTTTACTTTGAGAGTATGTATGAATCTAGCGCTAAAAAAGTTAAAGAAGTTTTTCATGAGGAAGCCAAGATAACCGGATTTATGGAAGGAAAACTTATTCAACATACTGTCAAAAGTTTTGCAGAATTTGTAGCAGCCCAAAAGCCCTCGGCTAAAGAAAAAAATGAAAAGAAATTTCTAGAAATTGTGTCTATTGAGATAGCTGGCTCTACTGCCATTGCTAGAGTTAGAGATGGATATCTTGGAATGATTTTCTTAGATACATTATCCTTTCTAAAAATTAAAGATAAATGGGTGATCTACAATAAACTTTTCCATGTTGAAACTTAAAAGGAGGAAAAATGGAATATAGAAAATTAGGAAGCTCTGGTCTCAAAATCTCTGAACTTTCTTTTGGTTCTTGGGTGACCTTTAACCACCAAGTGGATACTTCATTGGCAGAAAGAATGCTAAGTATATGTTTTGATGCTGGAATTAACTTTTTTGATAATGCAGAGGCTTATGAGGCAGGTGAATCAGAAATAGTTATGGGGAAAGCATTAAAAAAATTAAAACACCCAAGAGATAGTTATTGTGTGTCATCTAAAGTAATGTTTGGTCGTATACCTGGAATGAGAGCACTGCCTACTCAAAGAGGTTTGAGTAAAAAGCATGTAACAGAAGCCTGTCATCAAGCGATGGAAAGGATGCAAGTTGATTATCTAGATCTTTACTTTTGTCATAGGCCAGATCCTGAAACACCTATCAGTGAAACTGTGTGGGCAATGCACAATCTTGTTACCCAAGGCAAAGTTCTTTATTGGGGAACCTCGGAATGGTCTGCAGAACAATTAAAAGAGGCTTACGATTTTGCAAAAGAGAATTATCTTACCCAACCCACCATGGAACAACCCCAATACAATATGCTTGATAGAGCTAGGTTTGAAATAGAGTATAAAGATCTATACACAGACTATGGATTGGGAACAACCATTTGGTCTCCCCTTGCTTCAGGGATTTTAACTGCTAAGTATCTAGAAGAGATACCTGCAGGATCAAGAGCTACTCTAAAAGGATACGAATGGCTTAAGAAGAGAGTTCTAGAAACTGAAAGAGGAAAAGAAAGGTTGGCAGCCGTGAAAGCCTTATTACCTATAGCTCAAGAACTCGGCACTACTATGACAAAACTTGCATTAGCTTGGTGTCTTGTTAACCCCAATGTAAGCACCATGATATTGGGAGCATCAAAAATTGAGCAATTAGAAGAGAATCTTACTTGTTTAGAAGTTTTGCCTTTATTAACAAAAGATGTACAAGACAAAATTCAGTCTATTCTTGGAGGTTTTGAAACAGAGGCTGGAGATCCAGCAGAAGATGGGATAGATTGAAGTCCAGTCTAGAAGCGACTTAGTGCAACTGCACCTGATAAAGATACGCATTCTCATTAGAACAATAGCGTTCTAATCTGTGTTATTTTGATTCTTTTAGGAGAATGAAAATGTCAGAAGCTAAGATTGTCCAAAAATTTCCTTATAAAGAAAGTGTCCAAGCTGAAAAGAGTTATTTCTGGTGCAGATGCGGATATAGTTCTAAACAACCTTTCTGTGATGGGTCACATGAAGGCACAGATTTCCTTCCTGAGAAAGTGAGTTTTGAAGAGAATGATGAAGTTTATTTCTGTGGATGCAAGCAAAGCAAGAAAGGTGCTTTCTGCGACGGTTCTCACCAAAACTTATAAAAGTTTATTGAGCTGGTCTAATCATAGGATGTATCGGAGGGGAGTCCCCTTCTTGAATTTTCTCCATGATCTCAAATCCATATCTCTCATAAAGACTTATATTCTGAGGATTAGATGACTCAAGATAAGCAACTACACCTTGTTTATCTATCTTTTCAAGAGTTTTTTTAAGAATATTAGACCCTAAACCTTTTCCGTGCTTTAGTGGATCTACTCCTAAAAAAGCAAGATACCAATGATCCTCAGCAGGATGAAAAGTACCAAAAATATCAAAGAGCTTAAGTGCTGTTTCAACTCTATCTGAGGGAATAGCTGAGATAGTTGGACCAATACTTTCTGGATCGAGGTGAATCCCGGGTGGATGCCAAATAGCTGAGCCTGAAACTTCATCATCTGCATATACACCCTCGGCAGGTAAACCTGTAGATATAAATTCATCCATCCAAATAGAGAAATTCTTTAAGTAGTCATTAGGATTAGGAAATAACCAACGGATAAAGGGATCAGAAGAAAATGCCATCAGCATTGAGCTTTTTACCGACTCAACTTGATCTTGGTTAATTACAATAATATTTGGCTGTTCCATAGTTCTATCTTATTCTGTTAATTAAGGGTTTGGAATTTAATTTTTGCAACTAATGGAAAGTGATCTGAAACCCCTTCGAAGGTAGAAATATTAAAACTCTTAGGTCTTCTAAACTCTTCATAGGAATTTATATCTTCAAGAAGTAAGTTAATTGATTCAGGATTAAAACTCATCCCCCTATTTCGTGAAATGAGAATGGTATCTAAAAATGACCAATCTTTATTAGGTTCATAGTAATAAGTACCTTTACACTTTCCACAACCTTCTAGATGCGCGACATGCCAAGTTTTAGAAAGATTCTTAAAAGTCTGAAGCTTGTTATCTTCTTCTCTTGTAACGTTAAAATCTCCCAATGCTATGGATGGGTTACTGTTCGATGCAAGAAGCTCATTGAGATAGTTAAATGAGTCTTGTCTCATATCAGAACTGAGATAAGGAGCTGGGAAATGACTACTGTAAAAAGTAACTACGGAACCTTTAATGTTGATATCACTTTGCAATATGGGTCTAGTGTCTCTCTTTCTTGAGCTTATCTTAAACTTCACATAATGAAGTTGGGATTGAAGTATAGGAAATTTTGAGATAAATGCTGAATCTATTCCTCTATAATCCTTTCCCTCTAACAAGACTGCTTCTAGGTAACCAAAGGGTCTTAACTTGTCTAATAACTCTTGTAATACGATTTCATTTTCAACTTCCTGGAGAGCAATCACATCAGGACCTTGACTTTCAAAGGAAGATATTAACGTTACTATGTTTTCTATCTTTCTTACTTTTGCCTCTTCATTCCAATTAAGATTCAGGCACTCTTCTCTCCACTTTTTAACAGAAATTTTCTTGCATGCAGCAACATGTTTACTTCCCCTTTTGTTTTCTAGAGGTAAGAAAGCTTTATCGTCTTTATTTAAGTCATCATTTGTATCAAATAGGTTTTCAACGTTGTAAGTCATTACAGAAAATTCTAAAGAAAAGATTTTCAATGGTAGGACGAGTATAAAAAGAAGAAGTATTTTCATTTATAAGTAGAATATCAAAATTAGGAATTAGGGAGAAATTAAATATGACTGAAATTAATACTGGTACAAAAGATTTATTGGCCTCTAAAGAGAATGGGGTAGGAGTTCTAACTCTTAATAGACCTGAAGCTAGGAATGCCATGTCAGGTGAGATGAATAGTGCACTTCAAGAGTTACTAAAACAGTTTGAAGGAGATCCTGAAATAAGATGTATTGTTCTAACAGGAGCTGGTAAAGGTTTCTGTGCAGGTGGTGATGTTAAAGGGATGGCTTCTTCTGGTGATGGAACTGTAGGTACCAATACTATTGATCAAGCTATACACAGACAAAGAGTGCATCAAAGAGCAACTTCAGGTAAGTTATTTAAGATGCCAAAACCTACAATTGCCTCTCTCCCGGGAGCAGCTGCTGGGGCTGGTCTTTCTTATGCATTAGCGTGTGATCTGAGAATTATGGCTAGCACAGCTATACTTACTACTGCTTTTGCTAGGGTGGGATTCTCAGGAGATTACGGTGGAAGTTATTTCTTAACCCAACTGGTTGGATCGGCAAAAGCAAGAGAATTATATTATCTTTCTGAAAGAATAAATGCAGATGAGGCTCTTAGACTAGGACTTACCAACTGGGTTTGTGAACCTGAAGAGCTAGAAAGGAAGACTATGGAGTTAGCTAGTAAATTGGCTAATGGTCCTTCAGTAGCGTATAGATACATGAAAGAAAACCTTAATAGAGCTATGGGTGGAGATGTAGATGATTGTTTAGATCTTGAAGTAACCCATCATATTCATTGTGGACAAACTGAAGATCATAGAAACGCTACTAGAGCATTTGTAGAGAAAAAAGAACCAGTCTTTAAAGGAAAATAATTAATTAACATGTCAAAGATTACAAATTTTAAAATATCAGTTAGTGATCAAGATTTAAAAGATCTTCATTTTCGATTATCTAACACAAGGTGGCCAAATAAAGAGACTGTAAAGGATTGGAATCAGGGTATTCCCCTTTCCTATATGAAAGAGATTTGCGCTTACTGGTTAGAAGAATATAACTGGAGAGATCGTGAGGAGAAATTAAATCGATTTCCTCATTTCATAACCAGATTAAATGACATAGATATACACTTTATACACAAAGAATCTCCTCATAAAGAAGCTAAGCCTCTTATTATTACGCACGGGTGGCCCGGATCTTTCGTAGAATTTCTAAAAGTTATAGAACCATTAACTGATCCAACTAATTTTGGAGGTAAGGCCGAAGATGCATTCCATGTAGTTATTCCCTCTTTACCCGGATTTGATTTCTCTAGTAAACCTGAGACAACGGGCTGGGGAGTAGAAAAGATTGCTGATACATGGAGTCAATTAATGTCTGTTCTAGGATATAAGGGTTACTTTGCACAAGGAGGAGATTGGGGAGCTCTTGTAACTACCCATATTGGTCTCCAAGATCAAAAAAATTGTAAAGGCATACACCTAAATATGGTAGTGGTATCTCCTGACCCAGAAACTATGCAAGATTTAACTAAATTTGAAGAAAATGCACTTGCATCAATGGGTTTTTATCAAGAGTGGGATTCGGGTTATTCTAAGCAACAAAGTACTAGACCACAAACCGTGGGTTATGGTCTAGTCGACTCTCCTATTGGACAGGCTGCTTGGATTCTAGAAAAATTTTATCAATGGACTGACTGTAATGGCCATCCAGAAAATATCTTAACCAGAGATGAATTGTTAGATAACGTTATGATGTACTGGTTAACACAATCAGCTGCTTCTTCAGCTAGATTATATTGGGAGAGTTTTGGTAATCCCTCTCAAGAAATGGTAAGCATTCCCACAGGCTGCAGTATTTATCCTAAAGAAATTTTCCGCTCTTCTGAGAGGTGGGTAAAAAAAAGATTTCAGGACCTAAGATATTACAATGAGTTAACAAAGGGGGGGCATTTTGCTGCTTTTGAACAACCTGAAATATATGTAGAGGAAATTAGAAAGTTCTGCAAAGAAATAGAATAAAAGAATTACTTCTCTTGCTTAGCTTCCTTTGCTTTTTTCATAGCCTGTCTTACGGTGTAAACTTTCTTCAGATCTTTCTCAGAAGAATTTTTATCTAGTTCTCTAACTCTTATATATTCACCATTATCGTAAGCTGTCCTAAATTGTTTAATGCTTCCCCATGGATCACCAACCCTTCCGCTTGCTCCAAGACCAAAGCCTTCAATTGTAGATCCGTATGTTAGGGCTTGGAGTCCTAGACGGTGTAATAATTTAGGACTTGCTTTCTCAAGAACGTCTGGAGCTACTGAAAGTATCCAATTCTCTTGAGTCCTCGTCCAAGATTTAACATTACTCATAGTCGCAACTATGCGTCTCTTTTTAGTTTTATTAACACCTGTACCATGAAGTAGCCTTCCATCAAACATCATGATAGTTCCAGCCTTAGCTTCGACATTGACAGTAGGAGGCAACTTACCAACTTCCCCTCCACTACCAGCCTTAATAAAAGATTTGTGGCTACCCGGAATAATTAAGGTTCCTCCATTCTTATCGTCAATATCTTGGGGTATAAACATGGTATTAAAAAGAACAGGTGCTTCTTCAGTTATCCAAGGTAGCAATGGCCCTTGATCCATATGCATTCCTTGAGGGTAACCACCTGGATCAGCTCCATTTGAAAGAAAACTATGACATATCCAACCTTTCCCAAGAGTTTCATCTACCAGCTGTTCAATAACAGGGCCTGCCTGTACAACCTTAGGATCTTGTTCAATACACTTCGAGAATAGATCTCCTTTATTAATTAAAGTATTTACATACTGTCCAGAAGGAGTAGGTTGTTCTACCCCTGCAAGCTTTTCTCCTTCTCCTTGGTTTAATACCCTTTCTTCGAAATTCTTGTATTGCCGCTTTGACATAGCCTCTTCTATTAAACAATAACCCCACTCCTTAATGTCCTCTCTCATTTGTTTTATATCTTTTGTAGCCTGAGGAAGACCAATATCTTTCCAATAATCATGTTTTCTAGCTACAGTGGTATCCCAATACATTCCAGTACCAAATTGCAGTGGTTTCTTATAATCAGGAGGGATTAACCAAGGGTTATTCTTAAATAGTGATTTGTAGGGCTCACCAGACCTTAAAAAATCTCTAAAAAGGTGGACTTCCTTGGGGGAATTGCTTTCCACATATTTTTTAGTAAATTCTTTGGGCACTTTCATAAACTTAGCTTACTAAACTTTACGAATCAATCAACTTCTGGGATCTAGCAGTCTTTTCTGAATAAACTTCGGAAGCATTTTCTAACTCTTTAGACCAATCTTGCCACATATTTTTTTGAGGGGGTCTAGACCTATTTTCATCTAAATCAGTTCTAATGTAATCACCCAGAACTGCTAACCTAATTTTATTTGAATAGTTATGCCCTGCCATATGCGCCAACCTATGATGCCAGAAAATTACATCTCCTTCTGACCCAAAACAGTCGACAGGCTTTGTGTCTTCCATTACTTTTCTTATTTGTTTTTCATAAGCTTCGGATTGAATGATACCTTTGTAAGAAGGCAGGTGTTCGTAATAAGCTATTCTCGGCTGGTCATATTGCATTTGAAAAGTTGGATAAAGCCTTTTATGTGATCCTGGCCAGACTTTAAAGCCACCTCCATCAGGAAGAACTTCATCTATTAGCCCAACTAAACTTAAATTAAAAGGATGTCCATCAGTATGAGCAAAATCGCTTTCTTTTTCTTTAACTCCATAAGGAAGTGTTGCATAAATACCCCTAGCTCCTTCATTATCCAAAGCAGGATCTACTGGACCTCCAGGCCAGGCCGCTCCGTGCTGACCCATTGTTTTTCCACCAACTTTAGGTTTTACTAAAGAATCTTTTCCTAAAAGATCTTCAGCTATTTGCTGAAGAGTATCTGAATAAACTAGATCAATCATTAATTGATCTGTACCTACTGATCTAAGCTGCCACTTATACCCTTGTCTAAGGTTTGTTACGTCTTCCTCTAGGTCTATTCCAGTAAATGGACCTATATGAGTTTCAGGATCTTCTCTTTTAATGTTAGTTTCCTTAGGTAAAGTTGACCAAAGCAAATCACGTGCCTTTGCACATAGATCTGAATCCATAACCTTTGGAACAATTAGATATCCATTAACCTTAAAGAAAGAAAGTTGTTCTTGATTGAGGATCACTTTGCTTGTCTGATAGATAACAGAAAGGCAACTAAAGTAATAGGAAATAAGACATATGCTGCTATTTGCCCGGGTGGTATAACAGGTAAAGGCTTTACAGTTATTAAAATAATTCCCAGAAGTTGATTTATTGCAACAAAAAAAAGAAAAATTGGTATCAAAGTCCGCCACCTAAAGATAATCAACCATGCTAATACTGC
>CEUY01200111.1_pt1 | contig 10501 bp, 9 predicted proteins | sample 361481 | NCBI WGS metagenome assembly CEUY01 (sample SAMEA2622737, study PRJEB7988) | marine metagenome | isolation source: saline water (ENVO:00002010), including
GCAGGTTAAGGTTTATCTGCTATGAGACCTTATAATTTTAGATAAGTTACATCCTACTGAAACTAGTTTACCCAAACAACCGTAAGATTGATCGGTGTTACAAAAATGTAAACACTTGTTTGATTTGTATTGCGATGATGTTTATTCTGGTCAGACCAGAATAATTAAACGGAAGTGATGTCTGCTATGTACCCAAATCTACTACAGCCGTTAGACCTAGGATTCACCCAAATCAAAAACCGAGTCTTGATGGGCTCAATGCATACTGGACTTGAAGAACATAAAGAAGGTCTAGGTAAACTCGCGGCTTTCTATGCCGAGCGTGCGAAAGGTGGGGTAGGTTTAATTGTGACAGGCGGGTTTTCTCCTAACCTGCGTGGGCGATTACATCCATTTAGTGCGGAGTTCAGCAAGCCAAAGCACGCTAAAGCACACAAAGTCGTTACCGAAGCCGTCCATGAACATGGTGGGAAGATTGCTCTTCAATTGCTGCATGCTGGTCGCTATGCGATGCATCCTTTCTCACAAAGTGCTTCGTCGATTAAAGCTCCGATTGCGAAGTTTGCTCCTAGTGAGATGAGCCCTCGTCAAATTAAAAAAACCATTGATGCGTTTGCCAACAGCGCATCTCTTGCTCAGCTTGCAGGCTACGATGGTGTCGAAGTGATGGGCTCTGAAGGTTATTTGATTAACCAATTCATCTGTAAACGTACCAACATGCGTTATGACGAGTGGGGTGGCAGCTATGAAAATCGCATGCGCTTTCCGTTAGAGGTGGTTAAATCAATCCGCAAAGCTGTCGGTGATGAATTTATAATTATCTTCCGTCTATCGATGCTCGATTTGGTCGAAGAGGGAAGTACGTTTGATGAAGTAGTGACGCTCGCTAAAGAGCTCGAAAAAGCGGGTGTGACGATCATCAATACCGGTATTGGCTGGCATGAAGCCCGTATTCCAACCATTGCGACTCAAGTTCCTCGTGGAGCATTTACTTGGGTAACGGAAAAAGTACGCCCTCACGTGAGTGTGCCAATCGTGACGTGTAACCGAATAAACACACCGGAAGAAGCAGAAAGAATTTTATCAAGCGGTCATGCAGACATGGTCTCGATGGCGCGTCCTTTCTTGGCCGATCCTCACTTCGTCATTAAGGCAGAAAACAATCAATCACAGTTGATTAATACCTGTATCGGTTGTAACCAAGCGTGTTTGGACAATGTGTTCAAAGGTAAACGAGCTAGCTGCTTAGTGAATCCACTCGCCTGCCGTGAAGATGAACTTGTCATTACTCCGACCGATAAGCCAAAGAATATTGCCGTTGTGGGCGCAGGACCTGCTGGCTTGTCGTGTGCGACAACTCTTGCTAAACGCGGGCATCAAGTGGATCTGTTTGAACGTAATGATCGCATTGGAGGTCAATTCCGTCTTGCAATGCAGATTCCAGGTAAAGAAGAATTCCGAGAAACTATCCGTTACTTTGCCAACCAAATTGATGAAACGGGTGTGAAACTTCACCTAGAAACAGAAGCCAATTTTGATCTACTCAATGAATATGATGAAGTGATCATGGCCTCGGGTGTTGAGCCACGTAAAGTGAAGATTGACGGAATTGATAACCCTGAGAAAGTGGTCGACTATCAAACCTTGATTCGTGATAAGACTTTTGTAGGTAATAAAGTGGCCATTGTTGGAGCTGGTGGTATTGGGGTTGATGTTGCCACAATGCTGACAGAGCCAAATGGTCATAATCTAGATGACTGGTTGCACGAGTGGGGGATTGATAAAGACATTGCCCATCCAGGAGGTTTGTACCCTTATCCTGATTCACTGAGTGATAAAGAAGTTTGGGTTCTGCAGCGACGCCAAGGGCGCGTTGGTAAGGGGCCAGGTAAGACCACAGGGTGGATTCACAAGCGTACTCTAGAAAAACGTGGTGTGAATCTATTGGGTGGAGTGAGCTACGAGAAAATCGATGATAAAGGCCTTCACATCAATGCGAATGGTGAATCCAAATTACTGGAAGCCGATAAGGTTATTATTTGTGCTGGTCAAGAGTCAGTGCGGCCATTTGAAGATAAGTGGCACTTACTCGGTGACAAGCTGCATATTATTGGTGGCGCGGATTACGCGGGCGAACTCGACGCAGTGCGGGCTATTCGCCAAGGTGTCGAACTGGCGGTGAAGTTATAATCGGTAAGTACAATAAAGACCTCCATTCGGAGGTCTTTTTTTAACGCTCAGTATTACAAAATGACGGTTTTGTTGCCGTAGACGAACACGTGATCGTTGAGCACTTTGTTTAGTGCTTTACTGAGTACGTTCTTTTCAACGTCTCGCCCTGCTTGCGCCATGTCTTGAGCACTAAAGTTATGATCAACAGGGATGACATCTTGCTTGATGATTGGGCCTTCATCTAGGTCATTAGTCACAAAGTGGGCCGTTGCGCCGATGATCTTCACCCCACGCTCATAAGCTTGCTGGTATGGTTTTGCCCCAATAAAAGCGGGTAGGAAGCTGTGGTGGATATTGATGATTTTATGGTGATACTTTTCAACAAATGAAGGCGTCAGGACACGCATATATTTTGCTAGTACTAAGTAATCTGCTTGGTATTGATCGATGACTTCGAGCATCTTCTGTTCGTGTTCTTCACGATTCAAACCTTCGTGCGAAACATGATGATAAGGTATATCAAATTTTTCCGTTAAGTTTTGTAACGTATCGTAGTTGCCTACAACAGCAGCGATTTCTACATCTAAGCTGCCATCGTAGTTTTTCATTAGAATGTCACCAATACAGTGCGCTTCTTTGGTCACGAGGATCACGATGCGCTTACGGTTAGAACCAATAAGTTTACGCTTGGCACCCTGTGGAAGTGCTTGGTCAAGATCAGCCAAGAAAGTTTCATCATTGAAATAGCCTTCTAGCTCCGTACGCATGAAGAAGTGGCCGCTAGTGTTATCAACGAACTCATTGTTGTGAACGATATTTAGTTGATGCTTGTAACAGATGTTGGTGATCTTTGAGATCAGGCCTGGGGCATCTGTACAGTGCGTAAGTAGTGTTTTCTTTTCCATTTAGTTGGTACTTCCGTGAATTATTTTTTTTGTATTCTGAAATTTATACAGGGCTTCGAACGGTGAAGTAACCCGCAATATAAAAGCTACAATTAAACTAATATCAAGATGGTTTCAACAAATAATCTGAGTAAATCGTTTGGCTTGCCTATAACGCGCGTATTGAAAGGAGAGTTCGTCATCGTATTGGTTCTAAAGGCTCAGGTTTGTGTTGAATGTTCTTTCCTCATTTGAGTGTCTTAAGGTGGTGTTTATGGATAAAGAGCTTCTAGCCCGTAAGTTATATTCTGAAAGAGTCAGCTCCTTAGTGGGTGATAAAGATCTTGATGAAGAGTTGTTAGAACAAATGTGGGAGAACAAAGCGTCACCAACAGAAGCAGCTAAAGCTATGCTGGAAGAACAAAACGAGTTTTCTGGACCTGCATGGTTATCACGATACCTCAATCGACGTTAGTCGTTTCATCCTGTTAATTTAGTGCGCGGATCCAATCGGATTCGCGCCTTGCTTTGAAAGCTGCCATAATCCTCTCCCCAACGATTTTTCCATACGAATAATTGAATCGATGATCGCAAAAACATTTTCTTCTGACGGTGCGCTTGGCAAAGCGATACCTGGCTTTCAGCCACGCCAAGCACAGCTTGATATGGCAGAAGCAGTATTCAACGCTATAAAAACTGATGGTCAATTGGTTGTAGAAGCGGGTACGGGTACAGGTAAAACATTTGCCTATCTTGTTCCGGCTCTACTTAGTGGGAAAAAAGTGATCATCAGTACAGGTTCGAAAAATCTACAAGAGCAGCTTTATCATCGCGATTTGCCTTTAATGGTGAGTGCACTGGGTTTTTATGGCCAGGTCGCCCTGCTAAAGGGCAGATCAAATTACCTCTGCTTGGACCGGTTGAGTCGTCAGATGGTTGAAAGCCATACCAATACCGCTGACCCGACATTGCTCAGCCAACTCGTCAAAGTGCGCTCTTGGGTAAGTGAAACAAAAACTGGTGACCTAGGTGATTGCGATGCCATCGCTGAAGATAGCCCAATTATTCCTTCAATAACATCAACTAACGACAACTGTTTAGGTAAAGATTGCCCAAGTTATCAAGATTGTTTTGTTCTCAAGGCACGAAAAAAGGCAATGGATGCTGATGTAGTCGTGGTTAACCATCATCTGTTCTTAGCCGATTTAGCAATCAAAGAGACAGGGTTTGGAGAGTTAATTCCTGAGGCTGATGTATTTGTGTTTGATGAAGCGCATCAGTTACCAGACATTGCAAGTCAATACTTCGGTCAGTCATTATCGAGTCGCCAAATCCAAGAATTATGTAAAGATATCGAAATTGGCTATCGCACCGAAGCTAAAGATATGCGCCAATTGCAAAAAGCTGGAGAGAAGCTTCTCCAAACTGCAATGGACTTACGCATCATTCTCGGAGAACCAGGGTTTCGCGGAAATTGGCGAGAAGCCATCCAATCTCCAAACATTGCTAGGGAAATGGAACGCCTTCGTGAAGCACTTGATTTTGTATTAGAGGTATTGAAGTTAGCATTAGGACGCAGCCAGTTACTCGATAGCGCTTTTGAGCGAGCGAATACACTTCAAGCGCGGCTTACTCGAGTCTGTGAAGTGTCAATTACCGGCTACTCTTACTGGTTTGACACCACACCGAGACACTTTAGTTTACACATAACACCGCTGTCCGTCGCTGATAAGTTTCATGAACAAATTGAAATCAAGCAGGGGGCGTGGATATTTACTTCAGCGACTCTCGCGGTCAATGATGATTTTGGGCATTTCACTTCTCGCTTAGGTCTAAAGCCAGAAAAGCAGTTCTCTCTTCCAAGTCCATTTGACTATCAAAGCCAAGCAAAGCTTTGTGTTCCAAGATATTTGCCAGAGCCGAACAGCCCAGGGCTTGCAGACAAGTTAGTTAGAATGCTTAGCCCCGTGATTGAGAAAAACCGCGGGCGATGCTTCTTTTTGTGTACTTCGCATAGCATGATGAGAGAACTCGGGGAGCGTTTTAGAGAGCAGCTTTCTGTTCCGGTATTAATGCAAGGCGAAACCAGCAAACAGAAAACATTGGCTGAGTTTATGGAGCTGGGCAACGCACTCTTAGTCGCAACAGGAGCTTTTTGGGAAGGGATTGATGTTAGAGGTGACACGCTCAGCTGTGTTATCATCGATAAATTACCGTTTACAGCCCCTGATGATCCATTGCTGAAAGCACGTATTGAAGATTGCCAACTAAAAGGTGGAGATCCTTTTGCCCAGGTTCAAATACCTGATGCAGTCATTACGTTGAAGCAGGGTGTCGGGAGACTTATTCGAGATAAGAGAGATAAAGGTGCACTGATCATATGCGATAATCGTCTCGTTACCAGAGACTATGGCGGTGTGTTTTTATCCAGTTTGCCACCTATCCCTAGAACTCGGGATTTGTCCTTGGTCGAACACTTTCTTGAACAGATTTCAGAAACAACCAACGAATAATTAGAGATTTCAATGAGCGCAAAGATTCTTGCCCTAGATACGGCTACAGAAAACTGTTCTGTAGCGCTTTTAGTTGATGACAAGGTGTATGTTAGAAGTGAAGTTGCACCAAGAGACCACACTAAAAAGATTCTGCCAATGGTGGATGAAGTATTAAAAGAAGCAGGTGTTGCGTTAGCAGACCTAGATGCTTTAGCGTTTGGACGTGGGCCGGGTAGCTTTACTGGTGTTCGTATTGGCATTGGTATTGCACAAGGTTTAGCATTCGGTGCAGATTTGCCAATGATTGGTGTATCGACACTCGAGGCTATGGCTCAAGGCTGTTACCGTAAGCACGGCTCAGAGCATGTAGCATGTGCAATTGATGCGCGAATGAGTGAAGTCTACTGGGGACGATTTACGCGTCAAGAAGATGGCTCTTGGTTATCTGTCGACGCTGAATGCGTTGTACCACCAGCGGTACTTGCTGAAAATAGCAGATCAGACGAACATATTTGGCATATGGCTGGTACGGGGTGGGAGGCTTATGCTGCTGAACTTGAATCGTTGCAACTTCAACGAGTCGAGAGTGAAGTCTTGTTCCCTGATGCTGAAGATATTGTTTATCTAGCTAAATTTGAGCTGGAAAATGGTAATACTGTTGATGCTGAAGCAGCAAGCCCGACTTACCTACGTGACACAGTTGCTTGGAAAAAACTTCCAGGACGTGAATAACGGTTGAGTCGCTGTTATTCAGCGATAGGCGAATAGTATGGTTTCGATTAATGGTTTACCTCCTTCACTGCCAGGCCCAAATAAGGCCAATAAGGCGAATAAAAAGAATGAGGTAAAAAAATCACAGCAGAAAGACCCCGTAGGCCAGCCGACTAAGGTTGCCAATGCGGTTGCGCATACTATTCGTCACGTCTCTGAATCCGAAGTACATAAAGCTCAGATTCAATATGATCTGCCTGAGGGCCGCAGCCGCAAAGCGATGGAAGAATATATGAATGTTATGCATCAATCGAAGCGAGATGAACTATCGCAAATGCTTGGTGTCGATATTTATATCTAACGTCAAAGGCTTTTATTTATTATGGCTTTTTCTTATCTGCGCTCTCTTATTATCTTCGGTTCAGCAATACTGTTAAGTGCTTGCAGCACGCTTCCTGATAATCTTAAATCTGAAGACCCGCTTCTGGTTACCAATTACGCGACTTGGCTTTCCGCGCAACAAAGTCAACCTCAGGTTCGCTTAGGTGGCGTCATTGCAAAAGTAACTAACCTAAAAGACAAAACGCGTGTAGAAGTTGTAAACCTGCCCATCAATTCCAATGGTAAGCCCGATATCAGCCAAGAGCCTCAAGGTCGTTTTATTGGGTATATTGATGGTTTTGTCGAGCCTGTCTCTTTTGCTGAAGGGCGTTTAATCACCCTGCTCGGGGAAGGGCGTGAAGGTGAGAAAGGAAGCGTCGGTGAGCACGAATATACTTACCCAGTGATGCAAGTTGAAGGTTTTCATCTTTGGCGAATAGAAGAGCGAGTTAGGACCCAAGAAGTGGATAGTTACCTTTATCCTTGCAGAAGTTTGTACTGCCGTGACATCCGCTACGGAACTCGTCAAGGTAAAGTCATTCAGGAAGTAAAATGAATGCAGTTGAACGGCGATATCAGATTGAAGATATCAATTTAGCTAGCCTTGAGTATGGTGAACCCAAAACGGCCGAACTATCGGTCGTTTTTTTGCATGGCTGGTTAGATAACGCAGCGAGTTTTAGCTCAGTGATGGAAGAACTTAATCAGCTTGAGCCAAACCTGCATCTTTGCGCAATCGATTTACCTGGACATGGTCATAGTAGCCATAAAAAAGGGTCGAATTTCTACCCATTTCATGACTATTTAGACGATGTTTACCAGCTTTTGGTTAACTTATCGCCAAACAGAGTCGTGTTGGTAGGGCATTCGCTTGGTGCTTTGATTGCAAGTTGCTATAGTGCCGCCTTTCCTGAACAGGTCAGTGGCTTAGTTCAAATAGAAGGGTATGGTCCTTTGGCTGAAAGTGAAAACAATACGCTCATTAGAATAAGAGAGGGTATTGCGAGTCGCCAACGGATCAGAAAAAAGCCGATGCGAGCATTAGCATCGCTGCAAGACGCGATAGAAAGACGTTCCAAAGTGAACGAAATAGCCCCTAGTTTGATTGCACCGGTGGTAAAGCGAGGAATCGAGCAGCAGGGGTCGCAATGGGTTTGGCGTCACGATGTGAAGCTGCAAAGCCAATCTCTTTATCGAATGTCGTTGGAACATGCGCAATTCATTCGCCAACACATCACTTGCCCGCAGCTGGTGGTGCTAGGCAATCAAGGATTTTCACATTTGCCTATCTTTCAACAAGATGCTAGCGAGATGATTCAATTTGAGATCATCGAAGGTGGGCATCATTGTCATCTGCAACTCCCTTCTAGAGTAGCTAACCTAATTTTTGGCTTAGTTAACAAAATTTAAACAAGTGTTTGAGTGTTTCGTGCTCAAGCGCTTTGCCTGTGCTGTAATAGCGGATGATAAAAACAACACAGTTTCATCGGCTTCAGCCAGATTATTTCGAGGAGTATTACCGTGGATAAACCTTGGCTATCACGTTATCCAAGCGATGTGCCAGAGCACATTAACCCAGATCAGTATCCATCTCTGGTTGAGATGTTTGAGCAATCGGTACAGAAGTACGCGGATCAACCAGCGTTTACCAATATGGGCTCGGTAATGACCTTCCGTAAGCTGGAAGAGCGCAGCCGTGCTTTTGCTGCTTATCTACAAAATGACTTAAAACTGCAAAAAGGCGACCGAGTAGCTCTGATGATGCCTAACTTGCTGCAATATCCTGTTGCCTTGTTTGGTGTGCTACGTGCAGGTCTAATTGCGGTTAACGTTAACCCACTTTATACCCCTCGTGAGTTAGAGCATCAACTGAACGACTCTGGTGCGAAAGCAATTGTGATTGTGTCTAACTTTGCTAATACGTTAGAGCAAATTGTTGACAACACACCAGTGAAGCATGTGGTACTGACTAGTCTTGGTCAGATGCTACCTCGCGCGAAGGGTACCATCGTAGACTTTGTCGTTAAATACGTGAAAGGAATGGTACCTAAGTACGACCTACCTGGTGCGATCTCGATGCGCAAAGCGCTACACAAAGGACGTCGCCTTCAGTATGTGAAACCATTTATGTCGGGTGATGATATTGCATTTTTGCAGTACACCGGTGGTACAACTGGCGTGGCAAAGGGTGCAATCCTAACCCATCGCAATATGATTGCTAACGTGATGCAAGCAAAAGGCGCGTATGGACCAGTTTTATCTGAAGGTCGTGAGCTCGTTGTAACAGCCCTGCCGCTATATCATGTCTTCGCACTGACAGTGAACTGTTTGCTGTTCATTGAGATGGGTGGTCAAAACCTACTAATCACTAACCCACGTGACATTCCGGGTTTTGTCAAAGAACTCCAGAAATACCCATTTACTGCAGTTACGGGTGTTAATACTTTGTTCAACGCCTTAGTGAATAACGAAGATTTCCATGAGCTTAACTTTAGTAACTTAAAGCTGGCTGTTGGTGGTGGCATGGCGGTTCAACGCGCAGTTGCGGACCAATGGAAGAAAACCACGGGTATTCACCTGCTTGAAGGGTATGGTTTGACTGAGTGTTCACCACTTGTAACGGGTAACCCTTATGATCTGACCGACTACACTGGTGCGATTGGTTTACCAGTACCATCTACAGAAGTACGTATCATCGACGATGAAGGTAATCCGTTACCAAATACCGAAGTGGGTGAGCTACAAGTTCGTGGACCTCAGGTTATGCAAGGTTACTGGCAGCGCCCTGAAGCGACCAAAGAAGTGATCAATGAAGATGGTTGGTTATCAACCGGCGATATCGTTAAGTTTGATGAAGAAGGCCTCATCCACATTGTTGACCGTAAGAAAGATATGATTCTAGTGTCTGGCTTCAACGTTTATCCAAACGAGATTGAAGATGTCGTTGCCCTTCACGGTAAAGTGCTTGAAGTCGCGGCGATAGGTCAACCGCATGAAGTGTCCGGTGAGCTAGTTAAGATCTATGTTGTGAAACGCGATCCAAGCTTAACGAAAGATGAGTTGATCGCTCATTGTCGTCAGCACCTAACCGGCTATAAGGTACCTAAACTGGTTGAGTTTAAGGATGACCTACCTAAAACCAACGTAGGTAAGATCCTTCGCCGTGTGCTGCGCGAAGAGAATGATGCGAACCTAGCCAAGGCTGAGCAAAGCTAATCAAGCAGAGCTAAGTGATTGATGATAGAATGCCGACATTAACCTGTCGGCATTTTTATTTGCCGATTTTAATACCAATCTAAATGAGCACTTTTCAGACTTATCTATAAGAAAAATGTTTATCTAGATTGGTATCAACCATAGTGAGACGTTAGTGAACTACCAAATTGTTACCGATAAAGCATTACTAGATACAGTGTGTCAAAAGGCAAGAGAAGCGGACGTGGTGATGCTCGATACTGAGTTTGTCCGCACACGTACTTTTTATCCTCAATTAGGACTGATTCAACTATTCGATGGTGAACAGCTGTCTTTAATTGACCCAACTGAACTCAATGACATGACGTCGTTTGTACAGTTATTGAAAGATACGTCGGTGCTCAAAGTTCTGCATGCCTGTGGGGAAGACTTAGAAGTATTCCACAACAGTTTTGGTTGTTTACCTTACCCTATGGTTGATACTCAGATCATGGCTGCTTTCTTAGGTCATGGTTTATCAACGGGCTTTGCTGCATTGGTTGATCATTACCTTCAGGTAGAGTTGGATAAGAGTGAGTCGCGCACAGATTGGTTGGCTCGGCCGCTAACGGACAAGCAGTTGGACTACGCTGCGGCAGACGTATTCTACCTTTTACCTCTGTA